>Ga0078972_1001781_pt1 | contig 77369 bp, 77 predicted proteins | sample YelNatPaOPGAMG01_FD_67568 | JGI IMG/M metagenome (GOLD analysis project Ga0078972, IMG submission 67568) | Hot spring thermophilic microbial communities from Obsidian Pool, Yellowstone National Park, USA - OP-RAMG-01 (SPADES assembly) (version 2) | ecosystem: Environmental > Aquatic > Thermal... | reverse complement strand
GAGAAGAAAAGAATGCTCAACGGCTCAAATGAGCATAACAGGAACATCTCAAAGAGCGGCTGGAAGACAATCATAACACTCATGAGCTACAAAACAAAAGTTGTGCTCCTCAACCCAAAGAACTCCACGAGAAGATGCTCCAGATGTGGGATGATTAATGCCCCGAAAGGAGCATCGTATGTATGCGAAAAATGTGGGTTGAGGATAGACAGGCAACTGAACGCAGCCATAAACCTGTACCTTCAGATGGGGGGCTTCCTCCAACCCCAAAGCTCTTCGATGAGCTGATGAAGGGTTGGAGCGGGCTCACCCTGACAGGGGACGAGGCCGATGAGGGCTCCAATGAACCCAAGAGGAGCCCAAGGCTATTGAATCCCAAGAGCTATGCAAGTCTATTTAAGACTACATAGCTCAGAACCCACAACCAGATATATATGCTGACTAGTGCTATTAACTAAGCAGAAAATGGTAGAGCCGAGCGATAGGAAGATTAAGTACTTTGCCTATGACGTTCTCCTTAATCCGGATCAGATGCGCCTAGTCATAAAGCAGTGGCAAGAATGCTTTCCAGCCTGGTTACCTAACTACAGGCTTGTATTTGATTCATACTCAATTTCGTGGAGAGGCGGCATCGCGGGACTCAGAGAGGACGAAAAAGCAACCGTATACGGCGCACTATACATCATAGACGAGCAACAACTATCCATGATAGACAAGTATGAGGGGCTCGCCAACATTAGGATGAGGATAAAGGTCTTAGTGAAGAGCAACTTTGGCGAGCATTACGCATACACACACGTATCATCAAGGCCTCGTGGACACGTGCCTCCCACCAAGCAGTACCTAGCCCTTTTAACCAAGGGACTCAAACAACTTGGATATAGTGACAAGATAATCATGAGCGTCATAAATGAAGCTACTAAGCGCTGATTTCACCTATATGTAGGGATGTTCATCCGCCAGACCCATAGTATGCTCGTGATGAAGTTTATGGCGAACGCCACCAAAGCAGCTAAGAAATATGACAACAAGTAATGAATTAAGAAGACCTCGCTGAGTAATGCGAATAACCCAATATTGACGAGAATGCTCGCAATCCTAGATACGTGAAATTTTATTAGCCTACTCATGAAGCTCCCGCTTATGTTTTTGGATTTCCTAAAGGTCCAGTTATCATTGATGTAGAAATTTAACAAAACTGAGAGCTCAGTCGCTACTATAACAGCGAATATGCTATTCAAGCGCAGAATGTCTACGAACAAGTATAGTACAGCTTCTGCAAATATAAGGCAAGACACGCCTACAAATACGAATTGAATAGATGTTAGAGAGAGTCCAGATCTAATTATGAATACGATGAGGTTTTTGAATTTATTCATGCTCATAGATTCTCTTCTCGAATACCTTACTGGTCGCTTGATTCATATAAACTTCTAAGCACTGCTAAGTCTCTCGCATAGTCGCCCCTCTCATCCTCCGGAGTTTCAATAATCATGGGCAGATTCCTTATGGATCTGTGGTTGATGAAGTTCTTGAAGCCCTCCTTGCCTATCTGGCCCATGCCTATGTGTTCGTGCCTATCGAGGTGGCTGCCAAGCCCCCCAACCGAGTCGTTTAGGTGGACTACTTTTAGCATCTTCAAACCAATGATGCTATCGAAATCATTAAGAGTGTTTTCAATCCCCTCCTTGGTCTTCACGTCGTACCCAGCTGCATAGAGATGGCAAGTATCTAGGCAGACTCCCACCCTGTCTATGTGTGAAATCTTATCAAGAATCCTCCTAATATCTTCGAACCTCGAGCCCACGCTATTTTTTTGGCCAGCCATATTTTCTAACAGTAGCATACATTTGGGGTTTGTCTTCTCGATGGATGCATCCACAGCCTTCGCTACCTGAAGTATTCCCACGTCTATTCCCTTACCCAGATGGCTACCAACGTGGCTCACTAAGTACTCTATCTCGAGCTGATCGCACCTTCTTAACTCTTCGATAAGCGACTTTAACGATAACTGCCAAGAACTTTTGTTAGGAGAGGCAATATTCGGTAAATAGGGCATATGTGCCACAACTACGCTGAAACCAGCCTTTCTCCTCTTAGTCTTAAACATCTCGGCCTCATTCTTTTTCAATTTTGACGCCCTCCAACCCCGTGGATTGCGGGTGAATATCTGGAAGGTGGTGCATGATAGTTGTAGTGCCCTGTCTACTGAGAGGTCGATCGAGCCAGAAATGGACACATGAGCACCCAGCAACACGTCACTACTTATTTAACATACATTAGTTTAAGTGTTATGTCGTCTCTATCATTGCTGCTCTGAAGATATTTTTATATTGAGGCTAATGCGATATACACATCGGTGAGTATATAATGGCGTTAGCTGGCCAACCAGTGATAATACTCAAGGAAGGCACGAGCAGGAGCAGGGGAAAGACTGCACAGCGAAATAACATCGCCGCGGCCAAGATCATAGCAGATATGGTTAAGACCACGCTGGGTCCAAAGGGCATGGACAAGCTTCTAGTCGACTCGATCGGAGATGTCATAGTTACGAATGACGGAGCGACTATTCTTGAGAAGATGGACGTAGAGCATCCGGCTGCCAAGATGATCATAGAGGTCGCCAAGACGCAGGACAAGACCGTGGGCGACGGGACCACCACCGCCGTGATAATCGCTGGCGAACTGCTGAGACAAGCTGAAGAACTCGTCGAGCAAAAGATACACCCAAGCACGATAATTGCGGGATATAAAAAAGCCATGGAGATTGCTGTAAACAAGTTAAGCAGCCTTGCAACCGAAGTTAAGCTTAGTGATTCGGAAACACTCATGAAGATGGTTAAGACCTGCCTAGGAAGCAAGTCTCTCGGATTTGCAACTGACCATCTAGCTAAACTTGCGATTGATGCTGTAAGCGCTGTTGTCCGAGAGGTAAACGGCAAAAAGAGAGCTGATAAGGACGACATTCAGATCGTCAAGAAGATTGGCAAGAGCCTCTTGGAGTCCCAGCTTGTCAGGGGAGTAATAGTCGACAAAGAAGTCGTACACGCAGCGATGCCTAAGAGGGTAGTCAACGCCAAGATAGCGCTGCTAGACGCTCCCTTCGAGATTGAAAAGACAGAATTCTCAGCAGAAATAAGAATTAGAGACCCATTGAAGATAAAGGAATTCCTAGATGAGGAGACTAGGATTCTCAAGGAGATGGTCGACAAGGTCGTAAAAGTAGGCGCCAACGTTGTATTCTGCCAGAAAGGAATTGACGACGCGGCGCAGTTCTTCCTAGCTAAGGCAGGAATCCTAGCAGTGCGGAGAGTAAAGAGAAGTGATATGGAGAAGCTGGAGAAGGCCACGGGTGGCAGAATCGTCACAAACTTCGAGGACCTAAGCGAAAAGGACCTAGGATATGCCGGCCTAGTCGAGGAGAGAAAGATAGGCGAGGACAGGATGGTGTTTGTCGAGGAATGCAAGAACCCGAAGGCGGTCGCAATTCTGATCAGGGCGGGTCTTGAGAGACAGCTCGACGAGGCTGAACGCGCCCTCAACGACGCCATAATGAACATGATAAACATAGTCGAGGAGAGCAAAGTAGTACCTGGAGGTGGAGCGATAGAGGCTGAGCTCGCCAAGATCATAAGATCGGAGGCATCTAAATATCCAGGTAAGGAACAGCTAGCAATGCTTGCATATGCTGATGCCCTAGAGATAGTTCCTAAGACGCTTGCTGAAAACTCTGGCCTCGACCCAGTAGACATCATGTCGTCTCTTAGAAACAAGCACGCAGAAAACGGAGTTAACTATGGAATCAACATATTCAACGGCAAGATCGAAGACATGTTCTCACTAGGCGTAATAGAGCCAGTCAGAGTTAAGGCTCAGGCACTAAAATCAAGCTTCGAAGCAGCAGCCATGATACTGAGAATAGATGACGTCATCGCGGCGTCAAAGAAGAAAGAGGAAAAGAAGCCCAGCCCAGGTGGAGAAACATCAGGACTCGACTAAAAAATAAAATTTTCACCAAGACAATTTTTATTCAATAGCAAAATTTTATCTTTTTGGATATGCCCAAGATTTCTACAGCAATCAAGTACGAGGATCTATTCTTGATTTACTTACCCAATATTGGATGTAACTTGTATGAATAAATACTGGAGGGTTGCTTCGTGAAAGTAGAGAGTGATTAATAGTTGAAAAGACGTAGCCTCTTCATAATTATGATAGCCGCAATTGGAGCAACCATTTCGGGGTTTTTTTCTCAGTATGTCCGTCCTGAGAAAACCCTGACCACTGTAACAACATCTCAGCCTAAATTTCAAAGGAAGAAGATTGCAAATATTTCTGAGCTTCAGCCTGATTCATACATTGTATTTAACTGGCCGGAAGAGATGGACCGATATCATGTAAACATCCTGATTAGGGGGAGGGAAGGCAATGGCATGGGCTCCAGAAGAGACCTATACGCATATAACCTGATTTGTACTCACCAACAATGCCCAGTAGAGTATAATAAGAAAAGTAGCCAGCTTGAATGCCCATGCCATGGAAGCATATTCGATCCATATAACGATGCGAAGGTATTATCAGGGCCCGCAAAGGCTCCATTGGCAAAGATCGTAGTGGAAGAGGATGATAATGGAGACATATACGCTGTAGATATAATCGGCGAACCTGGAAAAGGCAGATAGAGAAAGTATTCCAATATCATTAAAATGGTTAACTACATCAAGAAACGAGAAGGTAAGTTCAACGAACATGAGAGGACACGAGTATGGATTCGACTAGCTGTGGTTATGGGACTCACGATAGTTCTTGCTGGATTACTCGACCTGACGTTTCAGGGGGTTCCTCTCGGATTCACCATACCGTTGTTCAATGAATCAGCATCCCTGTCCCGAATAATGTATCATGCATCGGTCATAGTTGTGGGTTTATACATAGGATTCATCGGATTGAAAAAGCTCATTTTTGAGGAAAGATTTTCAGTAGAACTTCTGATGTCGGTGGCCGGTTTAGGCGCTACTCATCTAGACTTTCTTTTTGAAGGCGCGACTGTCCTCTTTCTTTACTCCTTGTCGGAACATTTTGAGGATTACATTCAAGATAGGGCCATAAAAACTGTTGAGGAGCTTTCTCGATATATACCCGACAAAGTAAGAGTCGTCGTTAACGGTTCAGAAATAAGCATGAATGTGAAAGATGTCAAGCCGGGAATGACGATACTTGTAAAGCCTGGAGAGAGGATTGCGCTTGACGGCACCGTGGTTAAAGGCGCCTCTACAGTTGACCAGTCGCTCGTTACAGGCGAGTCGATGCCGCTCTTAAGAAAATCCGGCGATGAAGTATATGCAGGAACTCTAAACTTGAGTGGAGTCCTTAAAGTTGTCGTTAAAAAGACCGTCGAAGATACGCTTGTATCAAGAATCATAAGGCTTGTTTTAGAGTCTAGAAAAAGGAAGGCTTCAATTGAAAAGTTGGTGGATAAATTTGCCCGCGTTTATGTCCCAGTAGTTATATCACTTGCCGTATTCGTCGCCATAGTTGGTCCATACTTAGCTGACGGTTCATTCCAAACATGGCTACATAGATCATTGATACTCCTTGTGGTTTCATGTCCCAGCGCCTTCGTAATATCTGTCCCGGCAACAATTTTTACGGCAGTAACAGTAGCCCCAGAAAAGGCGTTATCATCAAAGGAGGAGTATACATGGAAAAAATGGCTAAGGTAAGGGCCGTTATTTTCGATAAAACGGGTACGCTGACTCTGGGTACGCCAGTCGTGCATGAAGTCAAAGCGGCTGGGAAACTTGACCAGAAAACGATGGCCTATGCGGCTGCTTTGGAACAGTTTTCCAACCACCCCATTGCGAAGGCGATTGTTAAAAAGGCTTTAGAGCAGAAATTGCCCCTCAACAATTTTGAGGTAAGAGATGTAAAAGAAATTCTAGGGAAGGGCATTCTAGGCCGTGTCAACGAAGCACTAGTAGTTATAGGAAACATGGACCTAATGCGAGAGTATTCATGTAATTGTGAGAAGATAAACCCGTTTTATGAAGACGATAAACACACTTTCGTATGCATTTCAATAAACAAAATTGTTGAAGCTTCTGTTTGCCTAGTTGATGATGTGCGGCAAGACGCATTAGAAACTGTAAATGCCTTGAAGAAGATTGGAGTCCATGTAGCAATGCTCACAGGAGACAAGCAGGAAATAGCCAAAGAGATTGCTGAAAAACTTGGTATTAATGAGGTTTACGCAGAACTCCTCCCTGAGGACAAACTAACAATCATAAAGAGGATGAAAGAAAACTATGGATTAATTGCAATGGTTGGAGATGGCGTTAATGATGCGCCAGCCCTAGCAGTCTCGGATGTAGGGATCGCAATGAGTGGCAGTGGAGTTGATCTAGCGCTCGAGTCGGCCGATATAATCCTTGCAAAAGATGAACTCATTCAAGTACCATACTTGATTAAGCTAAGCCAAAAAACCGTTAGTATCGCTAAACAGAACATAGCCATTTCTTTAGGGGTTAAAATTTTATTAGGCGCATTAGGGCTGGCGGGTTTTAGTCCACTTTGGTTCACAGTCGCAGCGGGTGATGATGGACTCACAATGTTGGTCCTCCTGAATAATTTACGTCTAACAAGGTTGAAACTCTGAACGGCTACATTGATTAAAATCATCTCCTAGGAATTGAGTCTGATTATATTTTCCCAACCAGCTTCAACATGCTCATTATTTAACACAAACTCCGGGCCCGGCGGGATTTGAACCCGCGACCCCCGGGTTAAAAGCCCGGTGCTCTGTCCTGACTGAGCTACGGGCCCAACCTCGTTGCTCTGAGATGCTTTTAAATATTTCTCTAGGCTAGCTATGCGCGTGGTTTCGAGGCGTAGAGGGCTTGAGCTATGCACGCTTGATAGTTGTTTGAGGCAGTATTTAGAAGTTAATCCACATTTGTTGGACCGGTGTCAGCACATCCACTGATCGAGTCTTAGAGTTCTTAAAGAATGGCTTTGGATTATGTTTTTGATAATTATTCTCACCCCTAATTAGATATGTGAGGAAATGTCTCGAATCATTTGATGCGAGATACCCTGAATCTAAAAGGTCATGAGCTTTAGGTCAATTTAAAGTCTTAAAAAAGAGTAATTGAGCTTAAAATTTTAAATAACTTCTAGGCTGTTCGTAAATTTATGAAATAAGAGATGGGCTAAATTATTTCAATATAAACTTAATATAACCAACCTTTACACCTACCTCACTTTTAGTCGTATAGAATCTCTTGGATTGAATAACTAATTAACAAGAAATTAATGATGATATATTATAAATCTTTAATAGCCCACCCATGTACATAATTCAATCCAAATTCGCAATCTCGTATTATGATAAATTTAATAAGGGGTTTAAGTTGCATGGTAAGTGAGTTGAGTCAGTCAGTCTCGAGTGGTTTAAAGATTGTTGATGTTAAAGCAACTCCTGTTACTGTTCCTATGGAGGCGCCTCTTAGGTGGAGCTTGGGAGTCGAGACGGGGACTACGCGTACAATTATTAAGCTTTACACAAATAGGGGAATAGTGGGTATCGGCGAGACCTATGGTGGAAGGGGCACGGTGGAGGCGATCAATGCGGCTAAGCCGTTATTGGTAGGTTCTGACCCCTTTGAGCTGGGAAGACTAATCGATAAGTTCCAAACTTTCCGCATATCCTACGAGTTCAACATACCTATCTATGTCCTTGCCGGCATAGAAATGGCCTGCTGGGACATTATCGGCAAATATCTCGATAAGCCTCTCTACAGCGTTTTGGGTGGAGCATCAAAAAAGGAGATACCCTTTATCGCTTATCTTTTCTATAGATATAGAAGCGATGACAGTAAGGGCGGCGAATCGACTCCAGAAGATCTATTAAATTATTACGACCAGCTTTGCAGTAGGTATGGCTGTAAATTTGTGGGTGCAAAGCTAAAGACTGGTGTATTTGATCCGCTAGAGGAGTTAAAGGCAGTTAAAGCGTTCAGAGAATCATTTGGTGAAAACTTCTTGATACGTTTTGATCCCAACGGGGCATGGTCGGTGGAGACTTCAATCAGAGTACTTAAGCAGATGGAGAAGTACGATGTAGAGTATGTTGAGGATCCAACATATACCCTCGAAGGAATGTCGCTTGTGCGAAAGAGCGTTAATGTTCCGTTGGGAACAAACATGTGCGTAATAAACTTTGAACAAATTCCACTCGCTGTCAGAATGCATGCCATTGATATAATTGGGTTAGATATACATTACTGGGGAGGGCTCACATTGTGTAAAAAACTCGTAGGTGTTGCTGAGACGTTTCAGTTAGGGATATATGTGCATAGTGACAGGGAGTTGGGAGTCTCAACGGCAGCAATTTTGCATTTTGTCGCCTCTCACCCGTACATAACACATGCCGTCGATTCGCATTATCATTATCAAGTGGGGGATGTTATCACTGAGGAATTTGCTTACAAAAAGGGAGGCGTAATGAAGGTACCAGACGGTCCGGGATTAGGTGTCGAGATAGATGATAAGAAGTTAGAGAAGTGGCATGAATATTATAAGACGCACGGCGAAGTAATAGAATTTCTAGACCCAAAAAGACCGGAGTGGATCCCAACACTACCGTTATGGTAGCTTTTACGTTTTCATAGAAATTTTTTACGCTGGTCTGTAGAAATTATAACACGAAAAGTATAAATAAGGATTATCTCTGATTTTTTTGAGAAAGATGAAAAAGAAAGTTGCGTCTAATAAAGGAAACAATGTGTCGATAAATAATGCTTCAAAAGTTATTAATAGAAGGGAGGCCATAAGCAAGCTTGCCGCAGTCTCAACGGGACTTGGAATCGCGGTCATTGCCGCTGGGGTGGGTGGGTACCTCGCGGGAACTCAGACTGCACCCGTGAAGACTGTTGAGAGGACTGTTACTGCTCCGGTTGCTGAAAAGACAGTTACAGTTGAACGTACCATAGAGAAAACAGTTACTGCGACTGGGACACCAGTTACTACATCTGTTACTACCTCTCCAGCAATGCCTGTAGAGGAGCTGGTATTGAGCAAACTAAAAGAGCTAGAACCAAAGACGCCGGTGACGTTAAGGTGTTGGGCGTTGTCTGACGTACCCATGGATCCTGTAATAGCTGCTTTTAACGAGGTCTTTCCAAACGTCAAAATTACCAAGACAGCTAGTGATGATGAGGTAGCCTTAATGTCTGCACTTCGTACAGGGGCAGAAGTTTATGATGTACTAAGAGTGCAACTATACACAATACCCACATTAGCTTCTCTTGGATTATTAGAAGACATTAGTCAATATATTATTCCAGAACTGGTTAATGGAATTCCTGATTGGGCTTTGGCAAGTTCTACAGGTGGCCTTGGCGATATTGGAAAAACATGGTTTGCAGTTCCTCAAGACGTGGGGCCATGCCTCCATGCATATAGAAAAGACATTTTCTCAAAGTTTGGGTTAGACCCTCCACGCACTTGGGAAGAATATGCAGAAGCGGCTCGCAAGATACACAAAATGGACAGCAATGTATATATCACTGCCGCTGATACGACAGTATTCTTTGGACAAATAATAACATCATATATGCAGCAGGTAGATGGCGGAATAGCTAGGCCGGTCGGAAAAGGACAGTTTGAGATAATCTTGGATAGTCCCCAAAACAGACGTGTGGCAGAATATTGGGGAGAATTGATCGATGAAGGATTATTGTTACTAGCAGCTGGCTTCTCAGACGAGTGGATAAGAGCCGTTAAAGAAGATAAATTGGCTTCCATTCCATGGGGAGCTGCATGGGTCCCAGGATTCGTGCTTAAGGGAGTCTTCCCAGAACAAGCGGGAAAATGGGAACTAGTCGATGTCCCTCAATGGAAGGATGCTAAAAGATTTGTGGCCTATAACTGTGGCGGCTCTGCATTAGCAGTAACGAAGACTGCCATTGACGTAAAAGCAGCAACACTATTCGCGCAATGGATAACTCAGGCAACAAAGGCAGTAGAATTATCATGGCAGTATCCTGGTATATGGCCTGCAAATGTTAAGAGGTTAAGAGAAGTGAAAGCCTTCCATGAACCTTGGGATTATTTTGGCGGCAAATCAATTAGCGGACCCTACATCAAAGCACAGGAAAGCATTGCTCCTGAAAACGTAGTCGCAGTATATGGGCAACCTTTCTGGCAACCATATATAGGACTAATTCCAAAATATTTAGGAGATGCGGCAGCTGGAAAGTTCCCGTGGTCTGAACTCTTCACTCGTCTAACTGATGAATTAATACGAGCAGTAGAGGACATGGGATTTGAAGTAAAAAATGTTGATGGAAAACTAATTGCGAGTAAGGTAAGTTAGAAAAAGGTGGACTCATGAAAAAAACACCATACATTTTTTTATCATCATTTTTGATCTTATTTATTATTTTCTTTATATTTCCCCTCTTTGTTGCAATATATACTGCCTTCTATACAAGTAGAGGACCTAACATGTATTATAAATTTGTAGGGCTTACAAATTTTTTAAAAGGAATAACCGATATTAAGCTCTGGGAAGCATTCATAAATATGTGGATATTTACATTGATATGGATTCCGGTATTATTGGTAACTGGATTAGCGCTTTCAATTTATATCTATAACAGAAATAATTCATGGGCAAGAATATTACTGATTGTAGCATTTTTACCCTACGCAGTCCCAACAGTTATAGGAACCATTTTATGGTCATTTATGTACAATCCTACATCTGGAGGATTAACTTACATCTTCTCTCTTTTTAATTTAAAAATAAATCTTTTGAAACCTGAATCAATTATGATTGCTCTTGTAAACATCATAGCTTGGGAATATCTCGGGTTCAATACTGTGATACTTTTATCAGGGTTACGCTCCATTCCAACCTATATCTATGAAGCCGCCATTATTGATGGCGCACCCTTGTCAAACATAATAAGAAATATTCAAATTCCATTAATAAAAAAATACCTCTATTTTATAGTTGCCACAACAATAGTAGGGGCTCAACTATTATTTAATGAGCCATTCATATTAGGAAGGGTTGCTCCTATTTCACCAAACTTCACGCCAAATACTTATATTTACTACGTAATTCAATCAACAGGCAATCTTAATTATGCAGCAGCCTTGTCGCTGATAATCGGAGCAATTTCAATAATTTCATCGTTTGTCTTATTTACGAGAATCATGAGGGGTGATTAAATGCAAAGTTCTAGAAAAATTATAATAAGAATTATTGAAGCCATACTAGGACTTATTGTGTTGATATATTTCTTAATGCCTCTGTGGTGGTTATTCGTTTCAAGTTTTAAACCAATACCTGAGATATATCGAGGTAATCCCTTCTTGCCGCCTCTAATACCAAGCTTTGAGATTTTTGAGACACTTTTCTTGAAAACTGAAGGAGGATTATGGCTATTTAACTCAGTCAGCTACTCTGCTTTAGCAGCCTTTATTGCCAGCTTATCATCATTAGCAGCGGGCTACTCTTTTTCCAAATTCAGCTTTAAGGGAAGGTCATTTCTATATAGTTTAGTAGCATTCTCACTTACAGTTCCAGTTATTATTGTTGCGGTCCCAACATTCATCCTAGTAAAAAACTTCGGAGCATTAGATACAGCTGTGGGATTCATCATACCATTATCATTCTCTTCATTTGGCGTATTCTTAATGAAGATATTCGTAGATTCAAATGTTTCCAACGATTTATTAGATGCCGCTAGGATTGATGGTGCTTCTGAAATTCGGATATTTTTCTCTATAGTACTAAGACTGTGCTTATCCTCTGTATTAACATTGTTTGTCATCCATTTCATAGAAACATGGAATAACTTGATTTACGCTTTATTAATACTATATACTAAGGAGAAATTTATACTACCCCAAGGAATGAATATCAACTTGTATTTTGGATCCAGAGAACTGTCTCAGTCCTTGTCAATATTAATCGGCGGAGCTAGCTCAAGCGTTCTTCTAATGTTCCTCATGTTCCTTTCAGCAGAAAAGAAAATTGAGGAAGGTTTCCAAGCAGGATATGGCATAAAGGGGTGAAATTGTCTAATTATGATTCTTAATAAAGACATAAATTTGAGATTTCAAGTATTCATTCCTACCTTTTCAGGTAAAGGTGGTTACCATACAGAGGCGCCTAACTGTGAAGCTATTGATTTATCAAAAATAATTGATTATAGTAAGAAAGCAGAGAAACTTGGTTATGACGCAGTCTATGTATGTGACCATCTAATGTATGGCAAGGATGACGCGGTCCTTGATCCTTGGATAACTCTATCAGCTATAGCTTCAGCAACTAGCAAAATTAAGATTGGACTATGGGTCACAAACCATTCAATTAGACACCCCGCAGTTACTGCAAAACTCACATCAACATTAGATGTCTATTCAGCTGGTAGACTAATACTAGGCTATGGAGCTGGATGGTATAAAAGAGAATTTGAAAGCTTAGGATTCCGTTTCAAACCTCTCGAAGAAAGAATTAGTGACATGATGGAGGGAATAGAAATAATAAAAAAATTATGGACTGAAGACGTAGTTAATTATGATGGAAAATTCTATAAAATTAAAAATGCTCGATGCAATCCAAAACCAATTCAAAAGCCACATCCACCCATTATGATCGGAACTAAAAGCAACTTTGGACTTAGAGTTGTTGCCAAACATGCAGATATCTGGGACTTTGCTGGATTGATTGAACCGGATTATCTTAATGATAGATTAATGGTTCTTAAAAATTTTTGTGAAGAAGTAAGTCGCAATATTGAGAATATTCTAATAAACTTAAGCATTCACTCATTAGTTAGGAAGAGTGAAAGTGAGATAAGAAAATTCTTAGACTCTATTAATCATAATACGATTTGGCAAATAACTTCAAAAATTCCTCCATACGTAGATGCCGAGAATGTTGAAAAAACCATGGTCGGAACGCCAAGCGAGCTAACAAAAAGAATAGAGAAATGTAGAGCATTAGGCTTTAGCTCATTTAACTTAATATTCATCGATTATCCACTTGAAGAAAGTCTCGAATTATTTTCGTATGAAGTGATGCCTAAATTCAAAAAAGATTAAAATATAACTTTTTAAAAACACAAGTGAGATGAACCAACCATGCAAGTAGAAATAAGCGAGTTGGATCATAACATATATTTTATCAACGTCCCATATTATGACATTGGAACAGGTATAATTATTTTAGACAAAGAAGAGAAAACTATGATTGATGCTGCTACAAAGGAAAGTGCATCTAAATTTATCGTGCCTACTCTTAACAAACTCGGAATAACAAAAATAGATAAATTATTATTGACTCACGGCGACCATGACCATGTAGGCGGTGCAGTTATTATGAAGAAAATATTCGGGGCAAGAATCTTAGCCAGCAGAATAACAGAAGACTATACCAAGGATCCTACCATGGCTTTTCAAAAAAGGTTCGGATTACTGACGAATTATCTTTCACATGAGCAGGCAAGAGAGTTGATAGATAGCTACTATGATGAAAGAGATGAGGGCTTCACGCTTGATGAATATCTCTATGAAGATGCGAAGATTAAGATTAACTCGCATAGAGTCATTATTATCAACATGGAAGGACACATAGATGGTGCCTTAGGCTTTTATTATGAAGATTTAAAAATGCTAGTATGTGGCGACTCGATCCAAGGTGAGGGTGTTCTCTCTCAGCAATTTACTCCGTTTCCAATGTATGATAACGTGAGAAAATATTTAGACACGTTAGAACGCGTAAAAAAGTTGAATTTAGACAAAATAATTTGCGCCCACCCATATTTACCGAGTTACAGCCCAATCGTAAGCGGCAAAACAATGAGAGACATCATAGATAAAAGCATCGAGTATGTAAATATTATAGATAAGCTAGTTTTGGAAGGAATAAATAAGGAGAAAACCACTTTAAAAGAAATTACAGAATATGTATGTCATGAAATGGGAATAAGCACTATACCCACATCAGCATTCATAACAATAAAGGCTCATTTAGATGACATGCGTGATAAGTCAATAATACGATGGTTAGATGAAAGTAAAGGTAAGTTCGAGACATTATAATGATACACGTATCTCAAAAAATATTTTACATAAATTGATTATTTGCTTATTTTAAGTGATGTGGAGGCCTTGGAAGGCCAGGTGGTATAGTTTCATGCCTAATCCATTCTATTTTACTCAACCTATTTACTGCTTCCCAATCTATTTCCCAACCGAAACCATACGTATTTGGCAACTTTATACATCCCTTATTAATAGCGAGTTTAGGCTTTGTTATACCATCTTCTAATTCAAGCGCGGCAGTTTCCATGAATAAGCCATTCGGTACCGAGGCTAATACGTGAGCTGCCACCCAATCACCCCCTTGAGGAGAAATAGGGATATCCCAGGCTTGAGCAATTGATGCAACCTTCCTCCATTCCGTAACACCTCCCATCCTTGAGACTGTCCCGATTAAAACTCCTATCGCCTTCCGCTCTATCAGCTCCTTTATACCAAATTTGAGGTATTCATTCTCTCCCAACGCTATTGGTATCTCTGTATTTTTAGCGACCTCCGCAAGGCCATCTATATTGTCAGCAATAACTGGTTCCTCGAACCAAAATACTTCATATCTCTCCAATTTTTTAGCCAATCTAATGGCAGTCCTTACACTTAGAGCATTGTTGGCATCAACCATTAATTTTACGTTATATCCGACGGCATCCCTTACAGCCCTCACTCTATCCACATCTTCATCAATATTTCTTCTTCCAATTTTCATCTTAATTGCATCAAAACCTTCTTCAACTGATTTTTTATGCAGCTTAACTAACTCGTTCACCGTCAGGTTCAGATCTATGCCGGTTCTGTATGCCTTTACTGTATCGGTGTATCCGCCTAGGAGTTTGTATACAGGCATTTTTAAAGCCTTACCAATTATATCCCATATCGCTATGTCAAGGCACCCTAACGCCTCGATAGCAATACCTTTCCTACCATGGTTCAAAGTATACCAGTACATTTTATCCCATATTCTCTCATAATCCATTGGATCTTCACCAATTATAACATGCTTCAATTCAGTTTCTATGAGAGCTTTAATCGCTTCTAGTCCATAGGTACCAACAGTCGAAATCCCAATAATATCTTCGTCGGTAAATACTTGCACGGCAGCAGCTCTAAAACTGGGAACCCATATAAATGCGTCAGCTATCGGTCTTTTCAGTTTAAGCACGACTGTAGGAGTTAATTTAACATCAACAATCTTCATTTAGGTCAACAAATGTAATAAGTTGGTGACTAAAAAACTTTCAATTTTTATTAATTCAAGCCAGAGAAAAAAACTATAACATTATTCAGAACCATTATGAGAGTAGAACCTATATCCGAATTTTACAGCCTCATCGAACATTGCCACAATGTTTTCTGGAGGCACACCAGGTTGGATGTTATGGACCGTTGCAAGAATATAACCCCCACCGGGTGCCAAATGTTTTATCCTCGTCCTTACCTCGTTTCTCACATCTTCAGGCGTACCAAACGGTAGTACGCTCTGAGTATCGATGCCTCCCCAAAATATCAGTTTCTTGCCGAATCTTTCTTTAAGCTGTTTGCTATCCATACCCTTGGCTGATACTTGTACAGGGTTTATTCCTTCGATTCCTGCCTCGATCATATCATCAATAAGTGGTGATATTGCACCGTCGGAATGAAGTATAACTTTTGCTTTGGATGCATTTTTGAAAGCATCCACGTATCTTCTATATTTAGGTTTTATAAACCTTCTGAAAAGCTGTGACGAGATCATTGGAGCGAGTTGTAATCCAAGGTCATCTCCGAAAAATATAAAATCAAGGTATTTTCCTATCGGTTTGATATATTTTTCTATCACCTCTATCATGATGTTGGTGACGTGATCCATTATTGTTACTGCGATTTCTGGTCGGAGAATGAGGTCTGCTAAGAATTTCTGGAAGCCTCTCAACCGCATGCAGAATGCGAAAGGCCCATATATGTAGTATGAAAATCCTATAGCATAGTCTGTAGACGCCAGGCTTTCAGCTTGTGAAATCATGTACTCTAGGTTAAAGCCTAAATCTTCGGCACGAGGCCACTTAAATGCCTTGATATCCTCCGTTGTATTTGCATTTAAAAGTGGACTACCATCCGGAACAATATCGTAATAATATCCGACAAACCTTCTCTTTATACCCCACACGTCTATATATTCTGGAATTAATCTTCCTCCTGGAGGAAGATTAATTCCAGCAGGAATAGGAGGGGACGGATAAATATACCGAGTATCGACGTTAAACTTTTCTAGAATCTTATCAGAAATATATGCTGTTCTACCGACGTACTCTATCAGCGAAAAATATTTTTCTTCTATACCTATGTATTTAGTTAGCTCTTTATATGCTTCTATATGTATCGAAGTGACGGTCCCACCAAGGTCTATTGGGACCCTATCTGGCTCTACGTGATTTAAAGCCATTCTAACCCTATCCTTTGGAGAAGTATTATTGTTTGGCATTTTCCTTACCTCTTACAATAATTTATGAGCTGTCGCCATATGTCTCTTTCAAGTATGGAAGTACTTTTTGCCCAAAGAAAGTTAAGAATTTTTTCTCATCAGGACTCTGACTTTCTATGTGAAAGTGAGTGAAGCCCAACTTTATGTATTTTTCAAATATTTTTATTGGTTCTTCGTAATCGGTGAATATAATCCAGCTAGACTTTATAGCTTCATCACTGATCAATTTTGCATAACTCTCTATCTCTATTGGATTATAGATAGCATATTTGAATACTATTGGTAATAAAACTCCTGCTTTAGGTTTAACTGCTTCTAGGGCCTTGTCATAATCCTCATCATATGAGCAAGATATGTCTAAATGTCTTGAAAGTTTAGCAGGATCTCTGCCCGACTTTTTAGCACTATTCTCAAATCTCTCAAATAGTTCTGGCTTAAAGTGTTCTGGAACCGTGATAATCCCATCTGCATACTTTCCAGCTATTTCAGCAGTCTTCATACCGCCTGCAGCAATTAACAAAAGCGGTTCACCTGATGGTCTGGGATAGAGTTTAGCGTGTCTCAACTTATAGTATTTTCCATTAAATGTAACTGGACTTTCACTCGTCCATAAAAGTTTGATAATTTTGACTGCCTCTTCGAGGCGCTCAACTCTTTCACTCGGTGTTGGCCATTCAAATCCCAGCGGCACTTCATTAATTGCCTCGCCCGTCCCCAATCCTAGGAATACTCGTCCTGGGAACATTTCATACATGGTCGTCCATGCCTGCGCTATTATGGCTGGGTGGTACCTCAGTATGGGTGCAGTTATACATGTCCCGCATATTACCTTACTTGTCCTAGCGAGAGCTACAGAAAGCCAGCTCCATGCGAATCCACAATAAGCGTTTGTATCCCACCACGGATGAAAATGATCAGCAGTAGCAATCATGTCAAAACCAAGCCTCTCAGCAGTTACAGCTAAATCTAATGCATATGACGGATGGACCTTCTCAAGTGGTTGAAAATAGCCAAACCTTACTTTATAATTCATTCAATTCCCCTGCCTGTTAAATAACTGATAACGCAATATTTATATGTTGCATAATTTCTTTATTCCATGATGAAAAAGAAAAATCAAGTCCGCAATTATAACAATTTAATTAATAGAAGACAAGCCATCAGTAAAATAGCTGCAGTATCTGCTGGTTTAGGTGTTGCGGTAGTTGCAGCCGGTATTGGTGGCTATTTGGCTGGAACTCAGACAGCCCCTGCAAGAACAGTCGAGAAGACAGTTACTGTTCCCGGTGCAGAAAAAACGGTGATTGTAGAGAGAACAGTCGAGAAGACAGTTACCTTATCGACGACTTCACCAACGGTCTCGCCGACAAAGCCAGCAGAGAGATTTGAAGGAGTAAAATTGTCCTATATATCAATGTCAGGTCCACCTGCTGATGGAGTAAAAGTTTTAGCCCCTAAAATAAAGGAAAAGTATGGTATAGATGTTGAGGTCATTGATGTACCATGGGAAGTTTACTTTTCGAAACTAACAACAGAGTTCGTATCTGGTAAAGCTGTTTATGACGTTGCTTGGTTGGACACAGTCTTTATGCCTGCTTATGTAGAATTAGGAATACTGCAACCAATTGATGATTTAATTGAGTCTGACAAGGATGTGTTACCCCCAATGGACGAATTTGTACCAATCCAGGTAGACTATGCTACATATGGTGGCAAATTTTATGCATGGTTCTATACTTGTAATTTCAATAATCTCTGGGTTAGATCTGATATATTATTAGACCCTAAAAATAAAGAAGGATTCGAAAAACAATATGGCTACCCAATTGACGAATTCATTAAGCAGCCTGACTGGATAAAATTTAACGACGTCATAGAATACTTCCATAAACCACCTGAAATGTATGGCTATGTACAGCCACTAGTATGGCCTCAACTATCTTTCCCAGCCTGGCATACTAGATGGTTTACATTAACTGGCAAACCGGAAATAGATGAAGATTGGGAGCCCTGGTTTGACAGGATGGGACTTAATGGTATAATGAGTATCGAATTAATAAAATATCAAATGAAGTTTATGCCACCGGGTATATTATCAATGGATAATCCAGATGCAGCCTCAATATATTTTGCCGGAAAAGCGGCAGTAATGACTGGTTGGGATACATTCGTCCTAGGCCAAATTGCCCAATTAAAAGGCGATCCAAATGCTGCAAAAATAATTAAAAATACAATTCACCTACCACCTATAGGTGGACCTAAAGGTCATGCTGTGTACACAAACATAGGCCATTTAATAGGAATTACGACAGCAGTTAAAGATCCTGTTAGGAGGAGGGCGGCATGGACCTTAATAAAGGAAGTTACAAGTCCAGAAAACGAACCATTAAGAGCCGCACAGTCAGGACAAGGACCAGCAACCAAAACAGGATGGAGACTCTTTGCGCAATCAAACCCCGATATTGCTAACATGGTAGAGCGCATATCAGAATATATGAGCCACTCGTGCGGTGTAGCATATGGTCCGTACGTCGGTGATATTATAACTGCCTTCCAAAACAATTTGGCGCCGGCAGTCGCAGGAGAAAAAGACCCTGAAAAAGCACTTAAAGATATCGCAGACGCCTATAGATCATTCTACGCTGAATATAAGAAGAAGGGAATCAAAAACACTCATGGACTGAATATACCTCCGTGGAAAGGCGAAGATTACACTGATAAACTCAGAAAACAAATAGGACTGTAAATGGGTGCTTCTGACATTGAGAAAAATCACTAACTACACAAAATATATACTTTTTTTACCTGGATTTTTTGTCCTATTATTTATTACAATTTTCCCACTTATTTTCAATTACGTAATTATGTTTTTTAGGTGGAAATTAGTAGATCCTGTTCTAAAAACTCCAGTCTTTGTCGGGTTAGATAATTTTATTTATCTATTCTCCAGTTATAATAGGTTTTGGGATGCATGGTATAAAACAGCATTATATACTGTAATAGTTGTTCCTATTGAGTTTGCTCTCGGGTTGGTTTTGGCATTAGCGCTTAATAAGCAGTTAAAAGGGGAACGAGTCATTAAAACCATGTTACTATTACCACTAGCTACTGCACCTATAATGGTGGGTGCATTATGGAGAATCATGTATAATCCGGTCTATGGTATCATTAATTATTTTTTATCTTTACTTAATCTTCCACCACAAGGGTGGGTCTCAGAAAGGTCTCAAGCACTAATATCAGTCGCGATCGTCGATATATGGCAGTGGACACCATTCGTAGGATTAGTACTTTTAGCAGGTTTAACCTCGTTACCAAAAGAACCGATGGAACAGGCTTCTATTGATGGAGCAAGCAGTTTTAAGATTTTTATGCATATTACACTACCACTCTTAAAAAATGTGATCCTAATAATAATCATTCTTCGAATTATAGATGCTATTAAAACGTTCGATTATCTGTATTCGCTTAGCTACGGAGGGCCTGGTACAGCAACTACACTCATATCGTATCATCTAATGCTAGTCGCTTTTAAAGAGTGGGAAATAGGAATGGCTGCTGCCGAAAGTATAATTACTGCCATGATAAGTACAGTAATAATTATGTTTTTCTTTAGATTAATGAGAGGTGGAAAATAATGAGGAAAATAAGCTATTCAAAATTAGTCTCGTATTTAATTTTGAGCATTGCTTTATTGTTAACGGTTTTTCCAATATATTTCTTGGTAATAACTTCGTTTAAAACATTCACAGAAGCATTTTCTTACCCTCCCACCTTAATTCCAAAAAACTTTACCATTGAAGCATACATATCAGTCCTTAACAAATGGGGCTTCACTTCTTTTGCAACGAACAGCATAATCATTACAATTGCCTCAACTTTATTGTCATTAGCTTTAGGAGTTCCGATGGCTTATGCATTAGCTAGATTGAAGTTCGGCAAGAATCTTAATGATACCCTAGCCTTTACAATTTTAAGTTTTAGATTATTACCCCCAATCGTAGGCATCATACCCCTCTTTCTTGTGTATTCATACCTAGGCTTAGTTGATACCTACCAAGGAATGATATTAGCTTATACATCGTTTAATCTTCCATTGACAGTTTGGCTAATTAGAGGATTCATACAAGAACTACCTAAAGAAATTGAAGAAGCCGCATTAGTTGACGGAGCATCACACTACACCATCCTAAGAAAAATAATATTACCACTATCTCTTCCCGCAATATTAACTACAGGCACTTTGACTATAATTCAGTCATGGAACGAATTTATCATAGCAGTATTTTTAACATCTAAATATAGAAAAACAGTCCCTATTCTATTATCTAGTTTTATAGGTGATCAACAATACTTTTGGAATGAGTTAACAGCAGCATCTATACTAGCTTTGATACCTGTAGCCATACTTATAGCGATTGTTCAAAGACAACTAGTAAGAGGTTTAACATTCGGTGCGGTAAAGGGATGACAAGTCATTCAATATTAAATAATTGTTAACGAGACCATCGTGAAAAATTTTAACGTTACACAAAATTTGTCAATGAGGACAAAATTTAAATACAGTATAAATTAAAAATACTGTTGAAATGAGAATCGCTGTGGGTGGAGTTTTTCAAGAAACTAACACTTTTTCTCCGTTGTTAACAAATACAGGCGACTTCATTGATGGATTCATGTATAGCGGTAAAGAAATAATAGACAACTTATGGGATAAAAATATCGAATATGCAGGTGTCATAAAGGCATCACAAGATTATGGATTTGAGCTAATTCCAACCTTTGCGGCATTTTCATGGCCCGGCGGAAAAATAACCAATGAGACATTTAACCTTATCACGAATAAATTGCTAGACTCCCTCAGAACTATCCAAAATTATGACGCGCTAATATTACTTCTGCACGGAGCTATCTCAGCAGAGGGCTGCGATGATGTTTCTGGACACATTGTTAAGGTTTCAAGAGAGATTGTGGGTGAAAAGCCCATAGTTGTAGCGCATGATCTACATGCTAACGTCACGAAAAACATAGTAGCACATTCAGATGCAGTAGTGGGCTATCTTACATATCCCCACACCGATTTATTTGAGACTGGCTATAGAGCTGCTGAACTCGCATATCGAATATTAAAGAGACAACTAAAAACTGAAGTTATAGCGGGTAAAATACCGTTAATACTTCCTCCGCAAACGACAAGTACTAGTGAAAAGCCAACACAAATCATGATCAAAAAAATTAAACAATACATTAAAAAATACAAAATTTATTCATATTTTCTATTTTTTACCCAACCATGGCTTGATGTACGTGATCTAGGAAGCGGATTAGTCCTAACTGTAGGTAAAAATATAAGCAAAAAAGCAATAGAAATTTGTGAAGAAATGTTAGAGAAATTATGGAAATATCGATACGTATATGGTGAAAAACTCAATCTTATATCTATAGAGGAAGGATTATCCATGATTAAAAATGTTAAAGGATTAGCAGTTTTTGGAGATGGTGCAGATGCTCCGAGTGCGGGGGCTCCTGGCGATAACGTTAATATCTTGCACCATTTAGTAGAAAACAATTTTGAAGGTACAGCTTTAATGACAATTTATGACCCAGAAGTGGTTAGATTAGTATTTAAGACAGGGAAAAATAATGAGTTACACACAACTCTAGGTGGAAAAATTGATAATGTCTTTTCAAACCCCGTAGAAGTACGTGGTACAATTATCGATATTAGAGATGATTTTAAATTTAGTATGGAGAGCAAAACGCTTAGGGGCCTAACCCTAAATGCAGGTAAAACAGCATTGATGAAGGTAAAAAATATCTATGTTGCAATTACTGAGAAGAGATTCGCCAGCTGGGATCCAGCCATCTATAGCAACCTCGGATTAGATCCTAACGCAGCAAACCTAATAGTCGCGAAGTCTCCGTTAGGATATAAACTCTATTATAAGGACAAGGCGAGACTTATGCTAGACATAGACAATAAAGGATTTTCCACCAGCAACTTTGGAATTTTACCATACAAAAACGTTCAGAGACCAATCTATCCCCTAGAATACTATACGAAGTACAAACTTGATATCTATTATTGAAGCAATAATCAGAACCATTTCATTACTATGCATGTGAGAAATCAAAAAATTGCATTCTCGGATAAAGAAAGTTGTTGAAATAAGTAATGAAGCATTAGGTAGTCCTCAGCTGAGGAAAACCGTCTAGAGTATTAATAGATATATAAGACAATGTGTATATTTTATGTTTAGAGCGTGTTGCACCATTTAATCGTAGTAAGTGATCTTAGATGGTGAGGATAGTGGTTAAAGCGTTTGCAACTATCCGGGAGGCGATAGGAGCGTTTGGGAGAGTCACCATAGAGTATCCAGGAGAAGTAACGGTAAAGAGTCTGTTGGAGATGTTGTCTGAGCGATTTGGTGAGAAGTTTGATGTGGAGGTTTTAGATGCTGATGGTCTGCCTAAAAAGACTGTAAAAATATTTGTGAATGGTAGGGATATAGATTTTCTAGATGGATTGTCTACGGTTCTTAAGGATGGTGATGAGGTAGCCTTGGTTCCGCCCGTTGCTGGAGGACGTGACTGCCTCGCTTAATAATCAAACATTTATGCACGTCTGAATAGTGAGTATGCATGCAGACTCTTAGTGTTAGGGAGATGGAGAGGTATGATAGGCAGATAAGGATTCCTGAGCTGGGCGTTGATGGGCAACTTAAGCTCAAGAACTCTAGAGTGTTGGTCGTTGGGGTTGGCGGTTTGGGAGGTGTTGCCGCAACTTATTTGGCAGCGGCTGGGGTTGGACATCTGAGAATAGTAGATGGAGGAGTATTAGAATTGAATAACTTAAATCGTCAAATACCATACTCCGAAAAAGACGTTGGTAGACCTAAGGCAGAGGCGCTGGCCGAGAGGCTTAGGCTTCTTAATTCAGACATCGTTATTGAGGCTATTCCGAAGAAGATTACTACTGATAATGTAGATGAGCTGATAAGAGGAGTAGACGTGGTGGTTGATGGTTTAGATAGCTTTGAGGCAAGGTTCTTGGTTAACGATAAGTGCGTCGAGTTTGGAGTGCCTTTTGTTCATGGTGCGGTTTATTCTTTTGAGGGAAGATTAATGACTATTGTCCCGGGTAAGAGTCCATGTCTTAGGTGTTTCTTGTCTTCTGCCCCGCCAGAACTTGAGGTTATACCCGTCGTGGGGCCTGTGCCAGGAGTAATTGGGTGCCTTGAGGCCCTTGAAGCAATAAAGATAATTACGGGTGTAGGCGAATTGTTTACCGGTAAAATGCTAATATTTGATGGATTAAGTTTCGAGTTTATGATGATACCAGTACATAGGTCTCCAGATTGTCCAGTGTGTTCTAATCTCTCTAAATAAAAACAAAAAATAAATGGATTTAGATTATTCCGAGTTGTTTGAGGCGCTCTTGAGGTACGGTCCCGTCCAGGTTCCATCCATGCTTCTTGTAGTATTCATCTAGTAGTTTGTTCAGTGTTGCATCGTCAATTACGTGTCCCTTGGAGGGGCCGCTGGGTGATGGCTCGGTCATGAACCTCTTTGGAAGCCTATCGTCTTTACGAGATAGGCCGTGGAGTTGGTTGAAGTATCTCTCCTGAGTCCAGATCCTCTCGCCTATGCTTAATACGTCGTCGGGGGTTATGTCCCATCCAGTATATGCTGAGAACAACGCGGCATAGTCTTCTGGGCCGAGGGCAAAGGTACTGAATTTGCACATATCGAGGCTGTCAGTAAACGCGAATAGTCTCTCCAAGAGATGTACGAGTTCTACCTTGTTCTCTACTGCTAGTGGGTCTGTCTTGTATGGGATTCCAAGAATCTCTGAAGCAGGCGTGTACGCTCTTAGATGGCAAGCACCCCTATTCGATACGGCATAGCCGAGCGCAAATCCCTTTAAACCTCTGGGGTCGTAGGCAGGGATGCTCATACCTTTTACAGACATTGACAGGTCTGGGTTTCCAAATATTTGGGCAGCCCTCGCACCTCCTTCAGCCAAGGCATTTCCTAAATCTCCTTCTCTGTATGCTATCTTTCTGGTAAGCTCAACTAACTTATCCATATCACCCCACTTTATCTCTTCTTTGACTAGCCCCCTCTCAGAGGCCTCTGCGGCTACAGCGAGTGTGTTTCCAAGCTCTATCGTATCTATTCCATAGAGATTTGCTAAGTAGTTTAGATAAGAGACTGCCTCGATATGTCCGACGCCTATCATCGCTCCGAGAGCCCATATCGATTCATATTCTGGCCCCTCAGATTTGTGCTTGAATTTTCCATCGAGCACTTGAGATTCCCGTTTGCATGCAACTGGACACGCATGACAAGCAGGCGTGTCTCTTAGAATCGTCCCCCTTAGGTTCTCTCCAGAGATGTAGTAAGCAAATTCAAACATTGTATCTTTTGCATTCCTCGTGGGCCATGCTCCAATCTCATTGACGAGGTTAACTAATACCGACGTGCCATATACGGATAATCCGCCCTTCTTAGGACCAGTTACAGGACTCTCCATGATCTTCTTTAATGCCTGCTGTCTAGCCTTCTCAAATTCATCCGGCCTGGCCGGTTTAGGCATATCTTTCTCCTCTCCAAGTATTGCTAAACATTTGACCTTCTTCGATCCCATTACCGCGCCCAGGCCTGCTCTTCCTGATGCCCTACCCATTGATTGTTTTCCATAGTGCATTATGTTTGCGAACCGTACTTTGTTCTCACCTCCTGGCCCTATTCCGTAGAATTGTACGTCCTCACCATGCTTCTCACGTACCATCTGGTATGCCTCTTCAGCCGTCTTGCCCCATAGGTTAGATGCATCCTCAATAGTCACTTTCTTATTCTTTACTAGGAGGTAGACTGGTTTATCACTCGCACCGGTTAACACTACTCCGTCAAACCCTGCCCATTTTAATGCTGCTCCAGCCCAACCTCCTGCGTGTGAGTCGCCAAAGATCCCTGTAAGAGGTGCCCTAGAGACTGCGCATATCCTACCACTCATTGGGGTAAGCGTCCCGGTTAATGGTCCATTCATAATTGCTAATACATTTTCCGGCGAGAGAGGATCTTTCCCGACGGCATGCTTAAGAACTATCCTACCTCCAAGCCCTCTTCCACCGATAAACTTCCTAGCCTCCTCCTCATCTACTTCCTGATACTCTACTTTTTTATTAGTTAAGTCTACCCACGCTATGCAGTTCGCATAACCACCTGCCTTTTCCATAGCGATTAAATAATATTTGTCATAAGATATATGTATTACGTATTATTGAGAGGACGGTAATACCTTGACCGAAAATCTTACACTCAGCTACCCAGCCTCGTCACTTCAGTACGACAATTCACTAAGCTTTTAGAGAGATAAATCTCAAGCCCAAAAAACTGGCTGACCCCCGAGGAGATTATTCTGAGATATGCATAAACCGGAGAAAAGCCAGACAACTGACAACATATGGAAAACTTGATGTGAAAAGTTAGCGACTACTTGCTACCTTTATTAAAGTTTATACTAATGGAAAGAATTATTACTGCAGATGAGCACAGAACTACTATCAATATTGAAGAAGATTGTGGAGGATGTAAACTCAGATTATGTTACCAAGAAGATTCTTCCATCAGAACCATTAGTAATCGAGTTAAGGGCGACAGATGATGGATCAATATTTGTTGAAATAAGTGAGAATGGTTTAAGAATATTGGATAGATTTGATGGCAAGCCAGAGTGTACCATAATTAGTAGTGGTGAGAATCTCGTAAAGTTGTTGAGGGGTGAGCTAGACCCGGTTAAGGCATTCTTCTTCGGTAGGGTGAAGGTTGAGGGGAGTCTAGACATAGCCTACATACTACATGAAAGACTGAAAGATTACCACAGAACCAAAGGAGTCCGAGGCTGAATAAGTGATCCGCCAACTCCTTGTATGAAAGGTTAGTTAAAGAATAGATAAATGAGGTAGACACATATCTAAGATGGCCGCTATTCTTTGGCACCCTTTGACACTTTCCTAAACAAGTCATTCGTCATAAACTCTTACCCAGAATTCCATCACACTACTATTGAGATACTTTATTTTACTTGAGTGGATTTCTACCAGCCTATTTTCTTAATGTATCTCCCTCTTATTGGTATTGGGTGGCCGCATCTTATGCATTTTCCATCCCCTAGGCTGAAGTGAAATACTCTATAATTTCTTCTACCGATTAGTAGTTTTCCGCAGTTGGGACAGTACGTGCTTTCTAAAGTCGGAGCATCAATGTTGCCGACGTACACAAATTTTATGCCCTCTCGCCTAGCCATTTCTCTAGCTCTCAGCAATTTATCAATTCGTGTGGTTGGAAGACGATATCTATGTGCTGAGTAGTACCTATTCAAGTGTAGTGGCACGTCCTCGCCAAGCATGTCTAGATGCCTGTCTATAAGCCAGGATATGCAGTCTTCATCATCATTAAATCCTGTCACGACTAGATACACAATCTCGACGTGGGCGTTCAAATCGATCAGAAGCTTGGCATTCCTGAGTATTAGCTCGGGATCTATGCCTCTTAGATATCTCTCATGTGCCTTCGGACAGCCCTTAACATCTATCGAGAAGCCATCACAACCAGCCTCAACCAAACTTACTAGTGCTTCTCGGCTGAAGTAACCATTGGTAACGACAGTCGAGTATAGTCCCCTCTTTTTACCAGCGGAAAAGACATCAATTATGAAGTCAACCTGAGTTGCTGGCTCGTTAAAACTAGCGCAAAGCCCCTCGTCACCGAGAGAGGCGGCCATCTGCACAATCTCAGCAGGATCAAACCTCCTCTCCCCTATCGGTGGTCTTTTAAAGCTGATGTGATAATTCTGGCACCAGGGACAGTAAAAATTACACCCGTAGTTAGAGAAAGTAAGGGCCGTCGACCCAGGCCAATAATGATAGAGGGGCTTTATCTCAATCGGCCTACTCTCGATAGAGCTCAGAACGCCATAACCGACATTAACAACTTCACCATCTAAATTTACATAATTTCCACATATCCCAGAGCCACCCTCCCTAATCCTACAAAACCTCATACATGCCCTACAAACAGCAAACTCGCCGGCCCTCTCCTGAAACATCCCACGACGAAACACGTAGCTATACAACCCAGACCACCAAGTCGCTTAATCATAATCACTAAAAATTTAAGCCCCTATAATTTTTATCACGACCCGCTTTGGCTCTTATTTGCGTGTAGCCTGAAGAAACGCATAAATTTAATCATTGAATTCCCAGATTTGTCGTTGAAGTAAAAGATAAATCTGGTGTATGTATATAGGATTGATGGTTTGATTAGCGAGAGAGTTTTAGGGGAGTTGAAAAGCGTTGTGGGTGCTGATCGCATAATTTATGATAGTTATGAAGTTTTGACGTATGAGTGTGATGCTCAGACGTTTTTTAGAAAGGCTCCTGATGTTGTAGTCTTTCCCTTGTCGAGTGAGGAAGTTGTGAGAATAGTTGATGTCTGCAGGAGGTATGGTGTTCCGTTCCTGGCTAGGGGGTCTGGGACAGCTCTTTGTGGTAGTGCTGTTGCAGCTATGGGAGGTGTCATGATTGTTTTTTCTAGGATGAGAAGAGTGCTTGAGGTTGATCTTGAGAATCAGAGAGTGGTTGTTGAGCCGTGCATAACTGCTAACGAGTTATCTGCGTTGCTCTCTAAGTATGGCTTCTTTTATGCACCCGACCCCGCCAGCTATATGGTCTCGTCTATCGGCGGGAATATTGCTCATAATGCTGGGGGTAATCACTGCATTAAGTATGGAGTAACTACGAATCACGTGCTGGGACTAGAAGTGGTTTTGCCGACCGGCGAGGTCTTGGAGCTAGGTGGTAAGGCTCTTGATACTCCTGGCTACGATTTGGTAGGACTCATGGTCGGGTCTGAGGGCACGCTAGGAATAGTAACAAAAGCAACGCTGAGGATATTGCGGAGACCGCCCGGCTCAGCAGCGATACTCGCAGTATTTGACTCGATACTGGACGCCTCCAACACTGTATCTGAAGTTATCGCGAGAGGACTAACGCCCGCAGCCATCGAGTTCATGGATCAACTAGCCATTATAGCGGTTGAGTCAGGGGTAAAAGCCTGTGGATTGCCGAAAGACGCTGCGGCAATATTGTTGTTCGAAGTCGAGGGTTATGAAGACGAGTTAGATGCGCAGGGAGAAGTGATAATGGAGATCTGCAGGAAGAATCATTCAAGAAGCGTAGCGATGGCAAAGGACCCGGCTGGAATAACGAGGCTGATGGCTGGTCGAAAAGCGGCGTTTGGCTCCATGGGCAATCTCGCGCCTGCATTCGTAGTCGATGACGGCACGATCCCGCGCTCAAAGTTGCCAGAAATGATGCAAATGATAAAAGAGAAGAGCAGAGAGAGTGGACTAATGATAGCGAATGTATTTCACGCTGGTGAAGGAAATCTTCACCCATTAATTCTATACAATCCGAAAAATAAGGAGGAGGCAGAGAAGGCATTGAGAGTAGGGCTGGAGATCTTAAAGCTGTGCCTAGAGATTGGAGGCACAATCACTGGTGAGCACGGAGTAGGACTAGAGAAAAAGGAATTGATGCCGATTCAATACTCGGAGGAGGAACTGAGGCTTATGGCTGCCATAAAGATAATTTTTGATCCGGCAGGACTATGCAATCCGGGAAAGATTCTCCCAGAAAGACTCATAACTAGGAGTGGACATGCATGAGTAGAGAAGAAGCTATAGAGCGTGTGGCCTCTAGACTGAGGCTGCTCAGCGAAAAGGAGACTAGCAATTTTATTGTTGATGGTGTGAGGCCGAAAGCCGTGGTAGAGGCAGATTCCGAGGAGGATGTTGCGATGCTGTTAAAGTCAGCGAGTGAGGAGGGCGTCACCGTTATACCTTGGGGAGGAGGTACGATGATGGGGTTAGGAAATATTCCGAGAAGCCTCGACATAGTTGTCTCGCTCAGGAGATTAAACAAAATCATTGAGTATTCTCCTGAGGACCTCGTAGTTACTTCCGGTGCAGGATTAACATTAGGTTCTTTACAGTCATTGCTGGCAAAAAACGGGCAGTTCCTACCACTAGATCCTCCATACAGCGATGACGCGACGTTGGGCGGGATCGTTTCATCAAACGCGTTTGGGCCGCTCCGCTACTTGTATGGCGGCGTGAGAGACCTGCTTTTAGGTGTTAGAGCCGCAGGAACGAACGGCGCATTAATGAGGTACGGTGGGAAAGTCGTAAAGAATGTGGCGGGCTATGATATCAAGAAACTCTTCGTAGGATCCCTTGGAACTCTCGGCATCATCACCCAAACCACGTTTAGACTGTACGCAATCCCAGAGTTTGAGGAGAGCCTCATATCCATATTCAATTCTCTAGACGACATTTCAAAAGCCATCAAAGAAATACTGAGGAACATCCACTCATCGATAGGAATCGGGATTTCATCAATAGAGATGCTGGATCCTAATTTTTGGAGAATTTTTAAAAAATCTGACAATCTAGAAGGATACGCACTAGCAATCAGAGTGCTAGGAGTCACGAAGGCAGCGTTGATGAGGAGAATTAAGGAGTTAGAGGAATTGACAAAACACAACAACTGTGCAAAGTCAATGATATTAGATGGTAGTGAGCATCTGAGCTTTTGGAAAGAAATGCAGAATCATCCACGCATTGCTTCTAAATTATCTACGAGGTGTAAAATAAGTACATTAATATCAAGAGTTCCAGATGTAATAAGAGTTATTCAAGAGAAGGGAAAAATTCACGAGGTTGATTATTGTATAATTGCTCATTCAGGTATAGGAATGCTTCATGCATACTTCCACTCAGAGGACTATAATAATTTGTCAAGAGTGCTGATAGATCTAAGAAGCTACGTTGTTGGTGTAGGCCATGGTAGTAGTCTAGTGATTGAGTCTGCACCGCTGGAAATTAAAAGATTGGTGGATGTTTGGGGGCCTGTGAAGAAAGACTTCATGCTAATGAAGGCGATCAAGAATGTTTTCGACCCCAGAGGCATATTATGCCCTGGCCGATACGTAGGTGGTATATGAATTGGCCGGATATATTGATAAGTCAGAGATAGAAAGGTTAGTACTCACGTGTATTCACTGTGGGTTCTGTCTGCTGAGCTGTCCTACATACAGAGTTTTAGGATATGAGCCAGATAGCCCTAGGGGAAGACTATACCTGATTAGGGCATTTTTAGATAAGCGAATAGGGATGGAGGACAAGTTTGTAGAACATCTGTATAAGTGCATAGTGTGTCGGGGATGCGAGACTGCATGTCCATCAGGCGCCAAGTTCGGTATCATCATGGACTCGATGAGAAGCCAAGCGGTCAAAGAGTATAGATTTTCAGTCACTCAGGCAATCGAGCTTAGACTGGGCGGTAAGTTTCTAGTCACACATATCGATTTGCTAAGATATCTGATGACTTTTATGCGCGTCCTTCAGAGACTGGGCGTCGAGTACTTAGTCAAAAATCTGCCAAGCCCACTAAACGAGCTGGATTACTTGATGCCGACCTCGGCATCATCCAAGCTGTACTACCCGAAAATTCCAGAGATAATAAAACCACATGGACGCAGAAAATACAGAGTTGGCTTTTTGCACGGCTGCTTGATGGAGGCCGCATTACCATGGGTGAACCGAGCATTCATCCGAGTGTTACTAGCAAATGACTGCGAAGTCGTGACGCCGAGAAGCCAGACATGCTGTGGCGCTGCGTCAATGCATGAAGGGTTTTTGGATCATGCGAAGAAGTTGGCGAAAAACAACATAGACACCTTTGAGAGCCTTGATTTGGATTACATAGTAGCATCAGCTTCCGGATGCGTAGCCACTTTGAAGATGTACGACGAGTTATTAAAGAATGATCCAGAATACGGAAAAAAGGCAAAGGAACTCAGAAAAAAGGTAAGAGATCTCAGCGAGCTGCTGCTCGAGATTGGTATGAATAAGAACTTTGGTGAATTAGGAATAACTACTACTTTTCATGACTCCTGCGGGCTTGCTCATGCCCAAAGGATTACACAACAACCTCGAGAGATCTTAAGATCTATTCCCGGACTAAGATTGGTTGAGATGAAGGACTCAGACCTCTGCTGCGGTGCAGGTGGGCTTAATTGGCTTCTGCACCCTGAGATAACGAAAGAAACACTATCTATCAAGCTGAGAAATGCTAGAGAGACAGGCGCGTCGGCAATCATTGTTTCAAATATTCCTTGCTACTTAAACATCTCAAGAGGAGTTAAGAGATGGAAAATTAAAATGAATGTACTACATTATGTGGAACTGTTAGACGAGGCATATCGCAAAGCTGGAAAAACTCGGATAGATGCTTAATTCTCTAGACCAAAAATAAGTTGATTTTACCTACTACCTTGTAGCGATAGTAGTTTTTCTTGCGCTGCCGCTATGCCCGTACCCATTTCAACTTCATGTCCCAGCCTCTTCAACGAGGTTTCTATTGCGGTTATGAGGGAGAAGATGTCGTTCTGGTTTACATTTCCCATGTGGCCCACCCTAAAGCCTTTGCCCTTCAGTGGTCCTAACGTCGCTGCAACAACGATTCCGCATTTTTTCATCTCGGACCTAAACTGATTATCCTCAATCTTTTCTGGATAGTAAACCGCTGATACGGTGTTTGAAGCATTCCCTTTTTCTGCTACTAATTTTAAGTTTAATGCATCAATTGCGGCTCTGAAGGACTCTGCCAGTACGTGATGCCTTCTAAACCTATTCTCTAGGCCTTCCTCGATGATAATTTTTAAGGACTCATTCAGTGCATAAATCATGTTAACGGCCGGAGTTGCGAAATATTTCGTCGGGTCTCTCATGATCGGCAGCCAGTTCTTGAAACTTCCATACCAAGTTCCTATCTTCGATTTTCGTTTTTCTAAGTATTCAAGTGTTTTCTGACTTACCGCGATCAATGCCAATCCTGGTGGTACGCCGATGCATTTCTGCGAGCCTGAGGCGCAGACATCAATTCCCCACTCATCGACCCGAACCTCCATTCCGCCCAACGAGCTTACTGTATCTACTATGTAGAAAGCGTCGCTTTGCTTCTTGACGACTTCGCCTATTTCTTTGATCGGATTAAATACTCCAGTTGAAGTCTCTACGTGCGTCACGGTTACAGCCTTATAATTGTCTTCTTTCAGAGCCTCTTCGACCTGCTTTGGCTTGACTGCCTTGCCCCATTCCACCTCTAATACTCTCGGCACAGCGCCGAAGACTCTTGAAATCTCTACGAAATAGTTTCCAAAGTATCCTGAGACGCAGTTCAGTATCTTGTCGCCAGGCTCAATAATATTAGCTATTGCCATCTCTAGTGCTAGGGTACCGGACCCCGCGATGACGAAAACCTCGCTCTCCGTCATGAAGACCTTTTTCAGATTGTTCAGCGCCTCCTTGAATATGCCCGCAAACTCAGGGCTAGTGTGCGATAGGGGTGGCCTGCACATTGCTCGTAAAACTCTGGGATCAACGTTTGTTGGGCCTGGAATCATTAAAAGCTCTCTCTCAATCATTCTAAGCCCCTCAAACTCTCAGCATCTTAACCTTACTTAAGCTTTTCTAAAGCAGACATTAGCATCGGATAAGAAATAATCAAACCCAACACAAGAGAGGGAAAGTGATTGAAAACTCTGACAGCTAGTTTCTCTAAATTTTTATTAATTCCTAATACTCAATTTTACTTTTGAGAGTAATTGCCATGCTGGGAAAAAATAAAAATGGCCTTGATTCATGTTGCGACTACCCGGTGATAAAATATGCTAGAAGTAGTTATAATGGTAGTCTCTAGCCATGAATGCTAAATTCCGGACTCTTAAAAGCATTATTGATGAATACATGCATAAGGCTGAGGGGCTTTCTGAATATTGTGAGAGGTGTCTCAGAACAGAACGGTGGGGTGGGAGCGTTGTCTTAATGGTCGTCGACGCCGCATTCACTTCGATCGGCCTAAATTATTTTCAGACAGTAGTCCCGAAAGTATCAATGTTTAGCGAACGGTTCGTAAAGAATGGAAGGATAATAAGTCTTAGAGACCTTGCACATGCCGATATAGATGAGCTAAGAAGTGTATGGAAAAACAAAAGATCGTGGATGATGGCGAGGGAGATTGCCAAGTACTTGTCGTCGATAAGTGAAAATGATCGAACAGCGTTGAGGACATGGGCAGCCAATTCAAGCCTTGAAAGGTGGAGAGAAGACCCTATCGGAAGGATAAAGGGAGTTGGTCTCATTACGTATCAATACTTGAGAATGATGGGTGGAGTAGATACAGTGATGCCTGATAAAATCGTGAAAGGGGTGATAAACGAAATTTTAGTTAGGGCGGGACTAAAACCAGTCAATGACGATATTCTATTTATTAAGCAGGTTGAGGAGATTGCTAAAACATGCGACTACAGGCCCATCGAGCTTTGTTGGATGACGTGGCTAGTTCAATCTGAAGGAAAAGTGCTGAGGGCGAAGAAATACTCAGACATACTATCAAAGATATAGCGATTGTTAAGCTGCTTGCTTACCGAGGTGTCCATATTCTAACGCCGTCATGTATGCCGTCAATATGTTCTGCGGAGGAACGTCGGGCTGAATATTGTGGGCAGGTGAAAAAATGTATTCTCCACCGGGAGAGAAAGTGTCTATCACGTCCATTACTTCAGCCTTAACTTCCTCCGTCGTACCCCTAGGCAGGACGTACTGCTCATCTACTCCGCCGTGGAAGACTAATTTTCCTCCGAACTCTTTCTTAAGCTCCTTTCTATTCATGCCCTTAGCCCTAGGCTGAAGCGGGTTCAGAATATCTATACCTGCCTCAATTATCTTTGGTATAAGCGGCCTAATACCTCCGCATGAATGCAGCAAGACCTTGACTTTAGCGTTTTTCTTTATAAAATAAACGAATTCCCTCAATCTAGGAAATATGAAGTATTCCCAAGCTCTAGGAGACATCTGTGGCCCTAGCTGTGTGCCATAGTCATCGCCATAACGCATTATATGAATGTAGTCGCCAACCTCGTTCAAAATGATTTCTATAAAGTCCATGTGAATATTCAAGACTAAATCGAGAATCGAGTTCATTAATTCAGGGTTGAGAGTTATGTCTTTTAAAGAATTTGATATCCCGTGGAGCCACTGAGTTAATTCCCAAATACCTCCAGTAAACCAGTTCATCGCTACTGCATAGCCCTCATCGTTATATCTCTTTGCAATCTTACCTAGGCCTTTTACTCTTCCCTCGTGTGGCTTTGGAGGCGTATATCTCTCCACGTCGCGTGGAGTTTTGGCGTTGTAGAGAGGCTTCTTATCCTCCACCATCTCAAAATAGTATCCCCGTCTCTCAAAAGTTATTCCAAACTCGTCTACAAATTTATCCTCAGATATGTATTTCACCTCATCCAGCCTTGGAGGATTTATTCTAACGTGTCTAATATCTACATCGAAGTGACGTAACAAGAATTCAGGAACTTCTGCGAGTCCCTGCATTCGGTCAAAAATAGTTATTGGATAATTCTCTAAACCGATGAATCGTAATAGTCTCTGCAAGGCGACGTGATGAATACCATTTATGGGGCTTCCAAAGTCTATGGGTATTCTGTCAGGCGGTTCTTTATGATTAAGAACCGACAAAACACGTTCGACATGTTCTACCAAGGCCTAGTTTCTATAAACAATATAGTTAATATTAAACATTATCCTAAACCAACTAAATTCGTTGATTTTTGAGTTATAACGACAAAACTAGTGGGTCTAGGACGGATTGTGATTTTGTTTGATGAATAATAAATTTAGCCGTCAATACGACACACCACTACAACTCCGATCTTCAATGTTGTATTCAATTCGATAGATAAATGAATGTTTATATTTCCATGTAGTTGCTCTTAAAGATGCAATGCTCATGGTGATTACCATTGAAATTTAGTACTCTAGAGATGGATTTGGATGAATTAGTTTTTGGATTTGCTAAACATCCATTACAATATGGTACCGGACTGAAAGTCGGGGCTGGCAGAGTAGTTCCAGAATTGAAGTATTTTCCAAGAGTAGACAAGGATCTCAGAGACGAGTACGTTAAAATTACTAACGATGTTTTAAAGAGGGTCTCTGACCTAGGAATAACCGATCTACAACTGGAGACAGAACTCACGTATATTGAGACAAAAAATCCGAGTCTCGCTGCAGAGATAATTCATAAGCAGAAAGAGATTATCGAGAATTTTTCCAGGGAGAGCGGTGCGAGAATTGGATTCCGCGTGACAGTTGCCGATATTCGTGATTTTGGAAAACCGAAAAATGACGAGGAAGCCTTCAACAAAATGATGGAAACGTTTGAGGCAGTCTCTGAGAGCGGTGCAGACGTATTATCAATAGAGTCGCTTGGTGGTAAAGAGCTGTTTAACTACGCAATTATAAGGCAAGATATCCTAGGAGCAGTAGCTTCTCTAGGATTCCTAGCAATACTTGATATGAAGAAGCTTTGGAAAAATATTGTTCAAATAGCCACGAATAAGCATGTAATTCCTGGTGGAGATACTGCATGTGGATTCGCAAACACAGCCATGAAGCTAGCTGGGGGACTAAATGACCGTATGATTCCACACTCCTTCTCAGCCATTATCAGGGCAATGTCCGCCAGTAGAAGCCTAGTTGCATACGAGATGGGGGCTAAAGGCCCCGGAAAAGACTGCGGCTATGAAAATATAATCATAAAATTCATCACTGGGTATCCAATGTCGATGGAGGGGAAAAGCTCAGCGGTTGCTCACTCTAGTCTCGTAGGGAACATTTCTTGTGCAGGTGCTGATCTCTGGTCAAATGAGCAAGTAGAGAATATCAAGCTTTTTGGCGGATACGGCCCACAAGTCTTCCTAGAGATAATTCATTACGATGTTAAGTTATTGAATAAGGCAATCGAGTTTGGGAAGCATAGAGAGCTAAGAGACTTACTCGTGGAATCCGACATTTACATAGATCCGCAGGCATACATATTGGCTCCAAAAGTAGCCAGAGAAATAGCTTACGAATTGACTAAGCAAGACGATGAGCTTGAACGAACTGTCGCTGCGGGCCTAAGAGCTATCGACTTAATATCTAACGAAGAAAGACTATCATTATCTCCAGCAGAAGTTAGATTTTTAGGAATGGCCAAGAAGGTGTTCGACGATATCATGAAGGATCCACATAAGAAAGTTGAGGAGGCTCTTGCCTCTTATGAGGGTAAGGTTGAGAAGCTAAAGGTAAGAGACTATCTTGAATTCTAGGAGTATTGTTTGAAGGGGGTTGCCTCGAAAATTACGTTTCTAAATAATTTTTTGTCTTGGTGAGGAATATGCGTAGCTTGAATAAACTCCTTCTGAAAATCTTTTATCAAGTTTAGCTCTATCACTTTGGTCTTCCCTACAATCTCTTTGACCTGTTCTTCGGTATCTAATGATAGGAGGATCGTCTCCGCACCTATCAATGAACCATTGCCGACGAAGACGAACTTATCGCGAGCTATGTCTGGCAGCATGCCTAGAACTTGAGCGGCGAAGATATCTAAGTAGTTGCCGAAGGCGCCGGCCACATATATTCTCTCGATTTCCTCGATGCTTGTCTTCGCTACTCTCAGAAGAGTCATCAAAGCGGCGAATATTGCTGCCTTAGCTAGCTGGACTTTACGTATGTCGGTCTGAGTTATTGTTATCTCTTGTGAGTGAGCAGACTGTTCTGCAGGCACTATTATGTATTGAGGCTCATCAAGACTCATCGATATCAATTTATCTGTTTTTTTAACAATCCTTCCAGTATCGTCAATTATATTTCTTAGCCACATCCAAGCTATTGCTTCAACTACGCCTGAGCCGCAGACTCCGATGGGCCTAGCATTTCCAATAACCCTGTAATAACTCGTTCCATACTCATCTATTACGACAGACTCTATTGCTCCTTTGACCGCCCTCATTCCATGTCTTAGACCGTACCCTTCCAACGCAGGTCCAGCCGCGCACGACGTGGCCAGAAACTCTCCTGTCCGTGTCTTTAAAACGATCTCTCCATTAGTACCGATGTCTATCAATACTGCGACACCACCAAATTCGTGGAGGCCAGACGCCAATATGTCCGCGACAACGTCGCTTCCTACATAAGCAGAAATTGAGGGGGCCGTCCTCACGTATCCCCTTGGATTTATTTTGATTCCCAAATCTCTGGCCTTAACTTTCAGCGATGAGGTAAAGGGCGGTATGAAGGGTGCTCGAGAAGAATAATAGAAATCGTCGCCGAGAAGAAATGACAACATTGTAGTGTTGCCGGAACAGACAACTTCATATATTGAATTACTATCTAAATTATTTTTATCTACAATTCTGGAAATTAATTCGTTTATTGTGTTTATGATGGCGTTCTTCAGCTCGTCTATATTTCTTTTGTCTCTTCTGGCGTAGTCTACTCTACTGATAACGTCTTCGCCAAACCTTATTTGTTGGTTGTATGCAGAGTCTAACCCAACTACTCTTCCAGTCTTCAGGTCGCATACTGAAACTACTACCGTGGTAGTCCCTATATCAACCGCTGCTCCTAACAATTCGTATTGACTTTTATTGCGAACTATGTCTATGATTTCCCCATCATAGGAAATCACTCCTATAACATTTTTCCCATCACTGAAAATATGCGAAATAAGCGGAATTATCTGAGGATCATAATTCTTAGAGCCAGAAAGTTCTAGGAGTATCTCTAGGCAACCTTTTCCACCATAAGCAGCGACAGGACTGAGCTTAGTCTCCTTAACCATCACTCTCGGTTTGGGCTTTATAGCCTTTCTTATCCCCCAAGAAAGTATTTTTGCCTCACTTTTCTCTTGCATCCTATCAATTTTTATTACGGAGCCGCTCAGTACCTTGACTTGACAGCTCAGTCTAGCATCTCTTCCTAAGATCTTTATCCATCTCTCCTCGTTCTCTGTGGGCTGTGAGAATGATCCGTAAAGCGTCCTTATCGAGCATTTCCCGCATATACCTTTGCCTTCACACAGATTTTCGACGGCTATTCCATTTCGTAAGAGTTGCTCGTATATAGTATGCTCCTCATCAACCCATAATTCAATTGCTTCACTATCGGTGAGGATTTTGAGCTTGTGTCGCTTATCTTTTTCCACTCCACTGAATAAACTGAGTTCTCCTTTTAAAATATTTCTAAATTTGTCATTTTTAACTTTCAGCGCGATGGATGTTTGCTAAAAATATTTTTATAATAGAATAAATTATTCACTATGGAGAATATGCCCAAAGAGGGTTTGATCAACAAGATCATGGAGGCAATAATTAATCTTCAGCTTGAAGATGCGCTCGAATATGCGAAAAAAGCCATTGATGCCGGCGTGGATCCGCAGGAAATAATTTCGAACTCTATAGTTAAGGGCATGGAGATTGTGGGGGAAAAATTTGAGAAGGGGGAATACTTTTTATCAGAGTTGATCGCGGCGGGAGAGATAGGTAAGCAGATCATAGAGCTTCTTAACCCATTCATAAAAATGAGCGCTCGAGAGTCCAAGAAGCTGGGTAAAGTAGTCATCGGAACTGTGAGGGGAGATATTCACGATATTGGCAAAAACATCGTTGCAATGCTGCTAGATACGGCGGGATTTGAAGTTATTGACCTAGGAGCTGATGTGCCGCCTGATAGATTTGTAGAAGCAGTAGCGAGGCATGATGCAAAAATTGTCGCGATGTCTGCGCTCCTCACCGTTACAATGCCTGAGATGAGGAACGTTATAGAGGAGCTTAAAAAAGCGGGTCTCAGGGATCGGGTTAAGGTTATAGTTGGAGGCGCCCCAGTGACTAAAGAATACGCAGACGAGATAGGCGCAGATGGTTATGGCGAGAATGCCTTCGAAGGAGTCAAAATCTGCAAATCATGGATGGAGAACAATTGATGCCAACTTCTATTAACTAGCCTAGTTTTTCTTCACGGCAGATTGAGAGAGCCCCAGTAGACAGGTAGATTTTTAATGAAGATAATCAATGAATATTCACGACGTATGGAAAAGTTTGATAATGATATGGAGCTTGCGGTTCAGATGCTTATTAGCAAGCATGGAACGTCGATTGAAAAAGAACTCAAAAAGTTGATGGATAAACTTTCAGAACTCTATAAACAAAGGTTAGTAAAGATAAACCACTCTATAATGGAGTTGCTGTGCGCGGCCCATTTAGTCCTAGGAGGATACTCGGTTGATGTTGAACGCCCACTTACAGACCCGCTTATATGTGATGTATATGGAGTTAAGGGCGACGGAGTGGTTATAGTTGAGGTCGAGACCGGGTTTACGCCGCCCGAACATGCCCTCGATCCATTAACGTATCTTCAGGCACGTATAGTTAGTAAAGTAGCTAGGTATAGCAGGTTTGCAGATAAGTTCTGTCTAGCAACTCCACGTCACAACATTCTCGAGATCCCCATTGAACTGTTGAGCCCGCCTAGATTTAGAGACGACCAAGGAATTAGGAGGCTCAAGAACCTCTGCGACAAATACTACACGAGTCCACCAATTACACTTGAAGAACTACAAACATGTAGGCTTCATTCCATATTCATTTTGAACGTCGACGAGTGTGAAGTATGGGAAATATCGCCTGACCAATACTTCCAAAAATTCATACAGCCTGTTTGGTGATGTTGTCTTAAAAGTGCAGGCTTTCGGAGGACCCCACCCCTGGAGGATGGCTGGTGGTCGCCCACCATCTCCGAGGCTAAGGGTTCAGGGAGTCCTTCGGGCCTGCCACCCAGGACCCCGCTGGAGGACCCGCATGAACCTACACCCTTGGTTGAGGCTACCCCCAACTTTCGAGCATAGGTTCAGGCTTCCTTCCTCCTTTTCCGGCCTGCAGTCTTAAACTTCATCTCTATCCCGTATTAAATCTTTACGATTCGTTTTAAACAAATATTCTGTGAGTATTACCGTGAATGACGAGACCCCTAATGCCTAGTTTTCTATGATAGTTTTCTAAACCATTATTAAATGGGAACACGAGGTAATTGCAGAGTTGGAGAGAAATTCGGCAAGGCAGGTCTCTATAGATGTCCGGCTCCCATTCATCATGATTAAGACTGAGCGTCTACTAAAAATGTTTGAAAAGATTGCCAGATTTAGAATAATGAGGGCATTTAGTTGGGTGTCCGTTTTTTTGTTGCCGGTAGTGGCTGCTGGGGGGGTCATGTTACTTATAAACTCGGTTATGCTGGTGCTTACAAGGCCTGAGGTCCAAGAGGCCCAGAGAGAAGCGGGCCCACAGTCATTACTCCTTATTCCCGGCCTCAACCCCTACCTACCAATTATCTACGGCTGGGCTGGGATCTTGGTAGCGATAATTGCGCACGAATCTATGCACGGCATAATTGCGAGAATTGTTGGCTACAAAGTAAAAACAACCGGTCTGATACTGTTCTTAGGAATACCGATCGGAGCATTCGTAGAGATAGATGAGGAGGAGTTAAAGACAGGCAAGACAAGAGACGTAACAAGAGTACTATCGGGTGGACCAATCTCCAACGTAGCCGTAGCAGCAATTTGTCTAGCGGCCCTCTTAATCATAATAATGGGATTGCAGCCTGCGCTCGGAATAGTGGTTTCAGAAGCAATACCGGGCTCCTCAGCCAGCGAGGTGGGAATAATGCCTGGAGATGTGATTATGTCGATAAATGACAAGCCGATCAATTCTCTCAGCGAGCTGAGAAAGATCTTAGAGTCTAAAAAATTCGGTGAATACGTCACTGTCGATGTGCTTAAAAATGATACAAAGAAAGTCGAGAGACTCGAGGTGCAGCTGAGAGATTTAGGAGGTGGATATCCAATGATAGGCGTAAAGATTGCTAATAGCGACATACTGGAGTGGTCAGCTCAATACCTAGATTCCTATAAGAATGTGGCCCTCAGAAACCCAATAATCCACTTAGTGCCACCTTCTTACCCGACAGTACTGCATCCCTATTCCGACAGGACAATATGCTCAATGACAAATCAGTCTGCGGCTACGAGGTGCTTCGAGATTAAGTCGCTGTTCACTCATCCAATACTCGGTCACAACTACTATGCACTCTCAAATCTATTATACTGGATATGGTTCGTAAACATAAATGTCGCAATATTCAATGCACTTCCCATCTATCCGCTTGATGGAGGCCTAGCTTTAAGAAAGATTTTCTCCATAACACTTGGTAAAAAACTAGGTGAAAAGATGGCTTTTTACCTCTCGGTCTCCGTGACGATGGTTTTTATAGGCATGATACTCTCGCTCGTCGTCGTGCCTTATATCGCCCTCTTTTTCAAGGGATAAAAATTAAATTTTAAAATCTAACAGTATAGTAAGGAGATGACCACTATCGGTGTCTTGGTAAGGCCACCCACAAAACGAGCAACTAATGAGACTATCGATCTACTAGGGCACATCGATTTCGATGCAATATTCATAGACCTGCCAAGAGACCTTGAATGCTATCTATTAGATTATCTCAGACACCAGAATTTTGAGCTTTTTGTCGACCAGATTTATGAAACTATGCCGCCGGAGGATTTTCCCTCCTCTATAATAAGAGGATATGAAAAATTGTTAAGCGCCATCTGTCATATAGCTCGCTGCAGGAAGGTTTATTGTTACGGATCAGTATTGAAGAACAAATACGAGACTGAGCTGGCATATTATACTGCTCAGCTGACGCTTCACGACAGCATCACAGGAAAAGTTAGCATCGACGAGTGGCTAAATATTTTGACCTCGCGAAATTACAATTTCTCTGAGTGGATTAAGGAAGAAGCAGAGTACGTGGCGTCAGAAGCCGAGAAACACAATACGCCGATATGCATTGCTGGATATGGTGGTTTTACACTTAAGAAAAATTTAAGTAACTACTTTAAGTCCTGGATAAAATATACTGGACAGCCTTTTCATCTTCCACCAATCCATGTTTTAACAAGAATTATGAGTATTAGGAATATGGGTCAGAAAGAAATTGTCGAACTAATAAAGGAACATATCAAGTTCGTAAGGGAATTTATTATTCCATACGGGCTGGAGGACGGCCTAGAGCTTTGGAGCAGGAAGAAACTGTATTGGTTAATACCTCCGAATCAATAGGGGGTCATTGCCATGACCAGTCGCCAACCAAACAATTTAGACGATTCTACAAATATTTACAGTGTTAACAGTGTACTTTGATGTCAAAACGTGATCTATCCGGCGAGTAGAGTAATCTCTAACTTTAAAGATTACTTTAACGATTGATTCTGATGAAAATCGATGCAGATGCTGGTCGTCTTCCTAGGTACTGGAGGCAGTATGCCTACTAAAGAGAGAGCATTGCCCTCGATAGGTATTAGGTTCGCAGGCGAGCTCATCATTTTTGACTGTGGAGAATCGACCCAGAGGCAGCTCCTATCTTCAGGTTTAGGGCTGCCAAAAGACATTAATCTCTTCATAACTCACCTGCATGCCGATCATTTTTTAGGTATACCTGGTCTCCTCTTCACGTTGGGTATGCTTGGACGCGAATCGCCGTTGACGATCCACGGCCCTCAAGGATTAAAAGAGGTAGTAGGGATGCTTCTTGAAGCCTGCCGTGTAGAGTTGCCATTCGAAGTTTATGTAAATGAGATAAGCGGCGGCTTGGTCTACAGGGGAAGGGGTTTTGTCGTTGAAGCTATGGCTGTTGATCACAGCGTTGAGGCATATGCATATCGATTGAAAGAGAACGATAGGCCTGGAAAGATGAATGTAGAATACCTAGAATCAATTGGGCTTGAGAGAGGCCCTAAGTGGGGATTGCTGCAGCGCGGAATTCCCATCGAGCATAAAGGACAGATAATCGATCCTAAAGATGCTGTGGGTCCATCTAGGCCAGGCCGAGCCGTCGTCTATACTGGTGATACAAGACCCACTGAAAATGTAGTAAACTTCTCTAGAAATGCTGATATTCTAATACATGATGCAACTTTTAGGTCGGACCTAGCTGATAAGGCGGCTGAAGACGGGCATTCAACTGCTCGTCAAGCGGCTGAGATAGCACTAAAGGCAAACGTTAGAGATCTTTATCTATTTCATATAAGTCCGAGGTATCAAGACGATGTAGACACGCTCTTATGGGAGGCCAGACAAGTATTTCAAAGGTCTCATTTGCCGCGGGATTTAGAACGCGTTGAAGTGACTTATCGGGACTGAGTCTTCAGTGAGTAAACAGAGGGAGGCCAAGTCGATATGTCTATGTATCCTCTAATGAGGTCTTCGAGTAAATACGCTGCCACATGCCTAGGTTGATTCAGGTCTTTCTTTCTCAAAACTATATAATTACGGTCTATGACTAATTCTTCTCCGGGCTCAACTGGACTATCCATCTTTATGGAGTCGCCCGCCCTAACAGGAATGACGTAAATGTCAGCTGAGACAGAGCCCACTCCTCTGCTAATTAAGACCATCCAGCGCCTCCCTTCGGATGGTTCTAAAACTTTAAGTGTCCCCTCAGTGGAGTCCGTTGTTCCTGGCCCCCTAACGCTCACGCGGGTCGCTCCACATTTCCTGCATTTCCACAACTCGATTACTTTGAGCAGGATGTCGCCGTTAAAAATATTCAATAAACCTTCGTAAATCATGTCATGCTCTGCACAGCCCATGCATCAACACCTACTCCTCTGGCTTAAGTATCTCTACTCTGCAGCTCGCCTTGGATTTGAAGTAATAGGCATCCTTTTCTGAGCCGACAATCTCGCCGTAATGCATGGGAATCGCTAATTCTGGCTTGATAGCGTCTACAGCGCTTATAGCCTCGTCTGGAGTCATAACGTATGTGCCGCTTACCGGCATAAATGCGACGTCGATTTTTCCCAGCCTCTTCATCTCTTCGATGAAGTCTGTGTCTCCGGGGTGATAAAACCTGACACCATCTATCTCTATTACGTATCCTACACCTCCATACTCCTTGGGATGAAAAACAACGCCGGGCGCGCGGTATTTATTCACGTTGTATGCAGGGACAGCGGTGTATCGTATTCCCATTAATTCTCCAGTTTTGCCTTGTGAGACGAAAATTTTCTCGCGGGCTTTAACTTGTCTAAGCGCCTCTTTACAGTTTTCAGAAGCCACAATCACCGTCTTGTCAGGCTCTGCAACCTTTCTAATATCATCTACAGAGCAGTGATCGAAATGGTCGTGAGTTATGAATACTATATCTGCAGGACGCTTCTGCCTAGCTCTGAGCCTAAACGGGTCGATAACTATCTCGAATTTAGGCGTTTTTAACCTAAAGCCATCGTGTCCAAGCCAGTAAATCTCTACTCCCCTGTAAATTAGCATCCTTCCATCACCAGTAGTTTTAACAACGCAGAAGATATATTTATTTAATTTCTAATGACCCAGACACTTGAGAAGGGATGTTTTCACTGGAAAGCTTATGCTCAATCATTGTTTCAAGACGCTTCATCCTAATTTGCAATTCTTCTGTCCCGATAAATAACATGTTGAATTCCTCGATGATTTTTACGAGCCTTAGCTTTTTCCCATTCCTCACCTTCTGAAAGATGGCAACAAGACCTAATCTGCAGTTAGGGTTTGGGCAGTAAAGCCCCACCGAGTCTGTATTCGCCTTAACGACTAAGTCGTCTGGAGCCAACTCGTATCCGCAGATACACAGCAGCGACTCGCCCCCCATCTCTGACGACGTTCAAGCTAGGAAAACCCCGATATATAGCTACTTCGCAGGAAATCAAAGAGTTATTAGACCAGAATGTTACGTGAGTACCAAATTGAGAGAAACGATAAAAGTAAGGATTTAATTAGTTTAGCCGGTATGACTATTCACGAAACCATTCCTTGGGTCGAAAAATACCGCCCAAAAACTCTAGACGAGATAATAAATCAGGAAGAAATAATTAGGAGTCTCAAAACGGTTCTTGGGACTAAGGCTGTCCCTCATATGCTTTTTACTGGGCCGCCTGGGGTGGGTAAGACTGCTACCGCTCATGCATTTGCACGTGACCTGTACGGCGATAGATATATCGATGATGGACACTTCATGGAGATAAACGCCAGCGATGAGAGGGGAATAGACGTAATTCGGGAGAAAGTCAAGACATTTGCCAGAACTATACCCATGGGCGGAATAGGGTTTAAAATTCTACTGTTGGACGAGAGTGATCAACTTACAGCAGATGCTCAACACGCGTTTAGAAGAGTAATGGAGCAATACTCCACGACCTGCAGGTTCATCCTGGCTGCAAACTATTCCAACCGGATTATTGAACCCATACAGTCTAGATGCGCTATCTTTAGGTTTAAACCAATAAGCCCTGAATACATGGTCCAAGCAATTAATAGGGTTGCCGGCCGCGAGGGCCTAAAAATTACTCAAAAAGGACTTACAGCATTGTTTGAAGTCAGTGAGGGCGACCTCAGGAGAGCCATTAACCTGCTTCAGACAGCAGCATCCTACAGTACGAGCATAGACGAGGACCTAATCTACAGGGTCGCGGGCATAGCCGCAGGCACGGAGGCTAGAAAAATTCTCGAACTATCACTAGCCGGCAAATTCGAGGAGGCCAGAAAATTACTACGAGAAAAATTGTATATTGATGGAATCTCTGAAAGAGACCTGCTCTCTCAGATGTATAGAGAATCCTTTTATCTCCCGATAAAGGAGGAAGATAAATTAAAGTTGATATCACTCATCGGAGAGGTTGATTATCGTTTATCGCAGGGAGCTACTCCTGAGGTTCAATTCATGATGCTTCTGTCCTATCTCTACTCGTTGACTAAAGAGAGGAAATAGCCAAAATGTCCGTACCACTTACAGAGAAATATAGGCCTCGCAGAGTATCCGAAGTAATAGGCAATAAAGAAGCCGTAAATAGCTTCCTAGAATGGATGAAATCATGGGAGTCTGGAAAGCCGAGTAAGAAAGCCGCATTTCTAGTAGGCCCACCAGGAGTCGGAAAAACATCGCTAGTATTAGCATACGCCTCAGAGCATGGATATGACTTGATCGAAGTAAACGCAAGTGATAAGAGAGGCGCAGAACAGATAAAGGCGATAGTCGCAGAGGCGGCGAAGCAATCAACGTTGGCAGGCACTAGAAAAAGAATTATACTGATAGACGAGGTGGACGGCGCTTATGGATCAGAAGCGAGTGGTGGAATAAACGCACTAGCAAGCATTATTCCTCGAACGAACATTCCAATAGTCCTTGTAGCCAACGATCCATGGGATCCGAAATTAGCGCCACTTAGAAACGCGTCACTAATGATAAAATTCTCACATATTAAGCAGTCCGAGATGGTTTCATATCTAAAGAGGTTGTCGGAGAAGGAGGGAGTTAAAATTGACGATGAGATATTAAAACTAATAGCCTCACGCAGCAATGGTGACCTAAGATCAGCGATAAATGACCTGCAGTTATTCTTGGCTGCAGATCAGAAGACTGTTGAGCAGCTTAAGAATATTCTATCTAATAGGGATAGAGCGAAGTCCGTATTTGAAGCACTAGCAGAGGCATTTGGCTCTACTACGGTCGTTGCTGGCAGAAACGTGACTTCGAACCTTGACGTTGATCTCGATACATTCTTTACGTGGCTAGTCGATAATCTGCCAAACCAGATAAGAGACCCACAGTCCCTACATGAGGCTTATCAATGGCTAGCCCTAGCTGACCTCCACCTTTCACGCGCAAGCAAATTACAGAGGTGGGAGTATATCAAGTATGCCGTCCCAATAATCGGTTCCGCCCCCGGAATTGTCAAGAACAAGCTCGCAGAAAAGGGTGGAAGGTTCGAATTTCCGTCAAAAATAAGATTTATGCAGGAGACGCGGGAAAAAAGAGAAAAAATCAGATCCATCCTCAAGAAGATTGCAGCGAAGTCAAAGCTATCACAAGCCAAGGCAGCATCAGAAATGCTACCGTTTATACGAGCATTGTTAAGCTCTGGCAACCATAGCATCGCTAAATACTACGAGCTTGATAAGGAAGAGGTATCAGTACTTTCAACTAATGTTAACACTAAGCATGACTTGACAACTACTGCCGTCGAATTTGTAGAAGACAAAGAGGTAAAAGAACCCGTCAAAGCCCAGCGAAAAACCAAAAAAGGGAAAACAACATAAATAAAGATTAAACCTACTTATGACCTATCATGGAAATGATTGTCCTACTCTTTTAACGTAAATTGAACCAAGCGCAAAGTTTGTGTCGAGGTCTTGGATCGCCTTTTTAACCGCGTCGATAGGTACCTCATCTGATCGACCGGAATACAAGTTATAGTAAAACTCAATATTATTGACATATTCTCCAAGTACCGAAAGTGTTGTGGAAATTGGTGCATCTAACGGGAAACCTCCTAGACCGACGCGCGTTAATATCTCTGCAAGATACTCAACAATCATATAAAGCGCTTCATGATTAAGACGTTTTCTGAAATATAATTGAAAAACTTTCGCACTGACCTCTTCTTTTCCATTGTAAAGATTGATTTTCCACCTTATGAGTTCATTAATCCCCATTTTCTTAATTCTGCCATCCAAATACAACTCACAAACCCCTGTAGTCATTGCGTTTTTTTCAGATTCACTAATTATCTTTGATATTTCCTCTACATTTTGCTGAAAATTTTTCATAAAATATCCCGATAATTGATCTTTTATAAAATTCAGGTCTTCGTCCAGTATTAAAATACGATCTATTGCTGAGTTTCTCCATTTTTCATAGAGTATTTGTTCTATTCCTGCTTTGGCTGTCTGAATATAGGAGTGGATCTGAGCTCTAAAATTATTCCTGTCGGTAACATATTTCTTTAACAACTCAACCAAAAATTTTCTAAAATTCAGTTTTGACTCATACGATATTACATCACTCAACGAGTAAAAGGGAACGAACGAGCTAGGCTGCGAGAGTTTATTTATTAATAACTCGTCAAAAAAATTAGGTTCTCTATTTTTTATTTCATCTATTGTTTTTATAACGAATTCTTGGTTAACTAATTCACCATCATCAATATCATCTCCTTCACATCTAATATAATTGACAAAAAATCGACCATCTGGAAGGCAATCGAACGTTAATGGAAACGAAACGCACATAATCGGTCTATTTTGATATATTTTGCATAATTTCTCATCTGTTAAGAATGGACATCTACCCCTAATTTCGAAGATGTATGAAAACGGTTTGCCTAAAATATTTGTGAAAACTTTAGAATTGGTTATAAATTTTATTATATTTTCATACTCTTTTTTAGTTATAGTGAGCCCAGCAGGGTAGCAACATTTGCCGCATCTGGTACATTTAAATTTATGTTTATTAGTATCGAACGTGAATTCAAGTTTCAAAACTTCATTGCTCCTGCTAACTGCGAGATGTTTATAAACCTCAGTATTAATAGCACTGCTACAACCATTGGAAGCATTGTGAGCGTCAATATTGCGTACATCATCGCCCAATACACGTCTGTTGCAGTTGCCATGGATGCTACGAATACCGGTACAGTTTGAACATCTATTCGACCGAGCAGGAAGTGAGCAAATAGGAACTCATTATAGGAGGTCAGGAACGAAAATAGTGCTATCGCGATTAGCCCTGTACCTGCCACTGGCATCGTGATATATCTAATGGTCTGCCATAAGGTGGCTCCATCCACTCTTGAGGCTTCCTCTATCTCGACTGGAATTGTCCGGTAGTAGAGTACGAGATACCAAATAGAGAATGGTAGGGATAATACAATGTGGACAAGTATTATCGATGTTAAATTATTTACAAGTCCAAGAATTTGCATCAATACGTAATATGGAACAGCGAGCACTACGGGTGGAAGGAGCCTACTGACCAATACAAATGTAAACAAACTCGTCCTACCCCTAAAGTTAAACCTCGTAAAGGCAAATGCTGCCAGAGATGCTAAAAAGAAGTTAGTGACTGCTACAGTTGTTGCAACTATGACACTATTGAGCAAGATCCGGCCAAAATAAGCAATATTGAGTATTACTAACGATCTTATTTCGTATCTTATGTATGGGTCTTGTGATGGAAACTCAAACCCGAAAGGCGCTAGAAAGACGTATTGATAATACACAGTTGTTGGTCCTCGTGCAAACCACAATCTGCTTCCAGGGGCTGACCTTAGTTCAGTTTCAGGCATAATGCTTCCAACAATGCAGAAGGCTATAGGAACAAAGAGATAGAGGAGGAAGACAAAAATGACAAGATAGCTGACCAAGTGTCTGACCCTCATGTCTATTCACCCGTGAATGAATATCTGTAGAGTTTTTCTGGCGGAACTATTCTTAGGATTAGTAAAATGACAATCAGCGTCATAACGGCTAAGATTACTGCTAGTGCTGCTCCATGACCAAAATTACCCCACTGGAACATCTCTGCAAATGCGTAGTATGAAATTAAGCCGTAGGTTCCCCCTGCGAAAGTATAAACCATGTCGTATGTTGTCAGTGCTAAGATTGCTTGGAAAGCTGCCACTACAGCTATAGCTGATTTTATATAGGGAAGTGTCACGTATCTTAGCCTTAAAAGTCCTGTGGCGCCGTCCAATTCTGATGAATCTATAACATCTTTTGGAACAAGTTGTAAAACTGCCAGTATCAAAAGTATACAAAATGGTAATTGCTGCCACATCTGCGCTACTACTGCAAATATTATCTGGACGCTTCTGGGTGCAGACAAGAAATAATATGGCTCACTCCAGATACCTAGATCGACTAATACTTTGTTAATCCATCCGAAGCTCTGGAACATGAATCGCCATATCAGTCCGGCTGCAGCAGGAGGTATTGCCCAAGGTATTAGCATAATCACTCTAACTATGTTTGATCCTTTCAATCCTTGGTTTAGTATCAGCGCTAAGACTAGGGCGGCACCTGTAATGACGAGAACTGAGACCGCCGTGAATATCAGCGTATTAATAATTGCCTCAGCGAAATAGGTCGAGTTTATAATTTCTTCATAGTTTCTTAGCGCAACAAAGGTTCCTATAGACTGTGGTTCATAAATAACATACTTGACGAAGCTCATGGATATTGCGTAGAAAAATGGATACAGGGTGAAGAAACCAACAATTATAAGTGTTGGCAGTATGAAAAGATAAGGGGATGGCTCCTTAACTTTTGTTCTCTTTACCACGTCACTATTCATAACAATCACCAAAAATAAGTAACATAAATAATAATAAAATTTTTGCTATCCTCTTAGCTCTTTTGCTCGTTTAGCCATCCTATCGACAGCTTCCTTGACTGAGATTTCGTTGGCAAAAGCTTTTGCAATTGCCTCCTTTATACTATAGTCTACCCACTGTCCAAACCAGACTGGATGTGGTATTGTCTTAGCTATGGCTGCCTGCTCCTTAATTGATTTGTCGGCACCTGGACCATAATACTCTACCAGTGACTTTGCAATGTCCGGATCACTGTAGGGTGACAGGAAGCCGAACCCTAGTCCTTTCTCGACGGCCCATCTCTTAAGGACTGGACTGTCATTAGCGCCAAAGTATTCTATGAATGTTATCGCGGCTTGGATTGCAGCGTCTCCTCTATCCACACACATCCTAGTCATATTATACATCTTCGCAAAGCCGTATGCTTCGTGTGTCTTGCCGGGCATTAGTGCTAGCCTGAAGTTTCCAGCATTAGGAGATGAGCCGGGAGCATTCATCGCCGCTAGCATATATTTGGCGAGCACTGTAAATGCTCCTTCTCCCGCTCCCATCTTCTTTGCTGCGTCAGTTTCGTGGGTAGCTAGATAGTCGGGGTTAATTATTTTGTACTTATGTATTCCGTCCACTATCCATTGGAGATGCTCGTAGAATGGGTGATCCTCAGATGCGAATATTGGGTTTAAATCTTCATCGAATAGCCTCGCACCTCTGCCCATTGCTCCTGAGAATACGGCGTAGAAGTCGAACGGGTTTGTGGCTTGATACTGAAGGATGTATGGATATTTGATGCCCTTCTCTTTAAGCTTCAGCGACGCGTCTAAGACGTCCTCCCATGTTTCAGGGACTTCAAGTCCGTTATCCTTCAGTATCTTATCATTGTACATAAAGGTGAACATGTCTGAGTAGTATGGTAGTCCATAGATTTTTCCTTTATATGTCATTGACTCTCTAGCGAACGGCACCATGTCATTTACGTATTCATTAAATTTCTTCTTTACAGTGTATTTGTCCCAATAGTCTTGTAACGGCACGACCCAACCTGCTTCTGCCCATTGTGCCAGCCAGTCTTCTCCATTATAGCAGACATCAGTTGGTGTTTTGGTAGTGAATCTCTGCACCATCGTTGATGGATAGTCTGGCCAGTTGAAGTCATAGAGTACCACCTCTATGTTCGGGTACTGCTGCATGAACTTTTGAATGTTGTCTCGTATCGTCTCTACTGAATAATTCCACACAGTAAATTCTAGCTTAACTTTTTGTGGTACTGCTGTTTGCTGATATAGGGCATATGCCGCTCCACCAATTATTGCGGCACCCACAACACCGATTGCGACCTTAGCACCGGTGCTTAAGGCTTCACGCCTTGTATAAAGATTGTTAGACCTAGTCATGTTTCCTCGATGTGGGTATATTTTAATCCTATATATAAGCTTTCTTATTGATACTAAATAGGCATAGGTTTCCTATTATGTAGCTCTCCTTTTTTCCAGTAGTGCTATTAGTTCTCTGTTTAGTATTGACGCTGGGATCTCTGGCAGTGTGATGTAGCTTCTCCGTCCCTTTATTCCTTCGCTTAGGACTCTTATCCTGATGAATCCTATATCCTCGAGTCGTTGGAGATATTCCCAGAACCTAGTGTAGCCCCTAGGAAAGATGCTGTATTCCTCACACACGACCTTATACGTCGAGTACAATTCGGAAGAAGTGATGTAGGACTTGTTTCCATTCATCAGCAACCTAGCAGTTGCTAGCAGTATGAGGCGCTCGTGTTGAGATATCTGCGCTAGATTCTCCCTTTTGATGGCTGGGTAGACACTTGCAGCGGCTTTCCTCACATGTTCGGGAGACACCTTATCGACCCCTTCGTTCTCAGCGAATTTGCCAGCCCTCCAAAGGATCTCAATCGCATATCTCGCGTCTCCCCTCTCCGCAGCCATGTCTACTATCAGGTTGAGCGCCTCCGGAGTTACTACTCCCTCAAGAAATGCCTCTGAGCTTCTATACTCGATGATGTCTCTTAACTGTTCAGCCGTGTATTCTGATAAATATAAGACATTGTTCTGAAGCATGTTTCGGGTGCTCTCATCAAGAATATTCAGCACCTCGACATTTCTACTAATCATTAGAATGGATAGTCGTGAGACTGAGTTCCTCTCCTCTGATATTCTGCTCAATAGGTATAACGCCTCCGGTTCCTCTCTTATAAGCCCGTCTACCTCGTCGAGACCCAAAATCAGGGTCAGCCGCTTATTCTCCAAATAATTCATTAAACTATGTAGGAGCTCCTCGTTTGATAATCCTCTACCAGGTATTGGAGCCCTCAAGGCATCTACAACGCGTTTGAGAAGCGAAAACAACGTTGAATGTATCTTGCAGTTAACATGTATGTATCTGAGAGAAACTCCAGAACGCGAAGCCATCTCCTCGGCTTTTGTTCCGAACAACTTGGAGAGAGCCGTCTTGCCGGTGCCTACAGGGCCAGTTATCAATACTCTAACGCTGTATCCCTTCTTGCCATAGATGTGAGTCGAGAAGAAGGTAGTAAGAAGGTTGAGCTCTTCTTCTCGATGGGGTAGCCTAGACGGGACGTACTCAGGAGAGAGTTTTTCCTCATTCTTGAAGATCCTCAATCCAACAAGACTAGTAGCAAAGTTGATAATTAAACTATAAGAGTTAAGTGAAAGTGACTATCGTAAGACTTTAAACCAGAGCCAGGCCGGCCTACTAACTCTAACCTTGCTTTGAGCCTCAAGTCGCTCTAGGTCGGACGGAGCCTCTATATAGCCGTCAGAGTGACTGATGAGCGATATCAGGGACGATTGGCCATGCCGTGGAATCGCTAATAACTCATCGTTATGCTGGGTTAGCTTAACCCATATAATCCTCCTAAATCCTCTCCATTTGCGTAGCGATACCTCTTGTGCGAGCTGGGCATCAAATTTGTCTATCAATGACTGATGGTCAATGCCCTGGATGTGGCATATTAGTGGAGCAGCAAGATAGTTAAATACATTGATGGTCGCGTGGATAAAGCCGGGAAGGATGACGATGGGCTTTCCATTCATGACTGCAAATCCACCCACCCTTCCAGGCTGGAGCTTAAGGCCTCTCACGAAAATATCTGACATTTCTCTTAAAGCAATTGATGCCACATCTATTTCGCTGACACTGGATCCACCAATAGTGATTAAAGCATCACACACCCTAGACGCATCTTTGATTCTCTTCTTTGCCAACTCGACGTTGTCAGGAGTTATTCCGTAGTACTTGGAAATGCAGCCGAGATTCTCAAGCATATTTTCCACTACTGGCGATGAGAAATTAAGCGTCTTGCCATCACTAATTTTTTCGGGATCATCTGTCAACTCGTCGCCAAATGCCAATACGCCTATTATCGGCTTATCGGTAACTCTAACTTCCATAATTCCCAACGCCTCAAATAGTGCCGCCTTGGTAGAGGTAAGAATCTCTCCACTTCTAGACAAGGTCTCTCCTTTTCTGACGTCACTTCCTTTTTTATCGACGTTTTCATAAGGCAAGTATCGCCTAAAAATGAGCAATTCACTACCCTCAACTTCTACTTCTTCAATTGGCGCAACCGCGTCTGCTCCGGGCGGCAGATATCCACCTGTATAAATCTTGACAGCTTTTCCCGGCTCAATTGGTTTATACGTGCTTGACGGCTTGATGCAACCTTCAATCCTTAATCTTATGGGCGATTTTTCAGAAGCAGGGATAGAGTCGACGGACCTAATGGCGAAGCCATCTACGTGAGACATGTCGTAGGGATGTCTATCGACAGGTGAGACTACATCTTCTACCAATGGTCTACCTACGAGGTCCCGCGGCCTACCTCTAACTATTCTTGGAGTAAATGATGTATTTCTTATCAGTGTAGAGATGGCCTCAGAAACCTCTATGAAGTAAGTAATCCCCTTGTTATGCATGCTTCATCACTGATAATTTTGACTTTTGAGGCTTTATGTATGTTCCGAAGAATTTTAGAAATGATCTGTAATCCTCCACTACGCTTGTTCCTGCAAGCACATCGACGTATGGCATTGCTGTGAGCATTCCTATCGTTAACGGTCTAAAGTTTGGCTTATCGGCGTGTGGATTCAACCATATTATCTTTGAAACTTTCCTGCGTAAATTCTCCATTTCATATTTTAGGAGGTCGATATCGCCTGTGTCCCATCCGTCGCTTACTATTATTGCCACCCAGTTCTTATTAATCATCGAGCCATAATTATCGAGAAAAGTCTTCAAAGAATATCCAATTCTCGTCCCACTACCCCATAAATCAATGTATTCAGATAATCTTCTACGAATCACCTCGAGAGACGCGGTGGATAACAGCTCAGTTACCCTAAGCAGCCTTGTACTGAAGACAAACACTTCTGATCTACGGTCGAATCTACTAAAGAGATACATCGCCCTTACGAGCCAGTCGTTATAACTGTCCATGGAGCCACTGATGTCTAGGAAAGCTACTAGGTGGACCTTGGTCTTTATTCTCGCTGACTTCTTAATTTTAATTATCTCGCCGAGCGTGTTTAAGCTAGCCCTATAAGTCCTCAAAAAGTCGATTTCCCCCTTCTTAGAAGCTTTCCACCTCAATCCAGGAAGTACTGCAAACTTTCTTCTAAGACGCTTCATAATTCTCCTGCCAATTTTTATTTTAGCGATATCTATCGGCTTCACAGACCTCTTGTGCAAGACTTCTGCGGGACTATACATTACCATGTCTTTTCCAGTTTTATCGATTGAGGAGCTACCTACATCTTGACTTGACGCGCCAGTTCTAGTTAAGCCGCTTAAGGATTCTTCATGAACGCTTGGGCCTCCCGCCTGTCCATCCCTATAGAGCATAGAAAGAATCGTCTCTCTAAGTAATTTCTCAAAAAGAGAATACTTCGAGTGATCTTTAATCATTGTTATCTTAATGCCAGTCATTATTGTTTCGTAATCATAATTTGCTAGCAGCTGAACAGCTTGACACGCGTCTACAGACTCAGAAACCCCCACCCTTATGCCCATCCTTCTCAACACGTTTGACAACTCGACGATAAAGCCATACAACTATAAAACACCGCTAGACAATGCGTTTAACGTAGACTCAACATCAATTTTTGCAGCATCCTCCTGCGTCTTTATTAGACACAATAACGTAGACCTAACAATATCCCGGTTAAGCTCTCTAGCACCCAACTCGGAGAGAGCCCTTGCCCAGTCAAGTGTCTCGGCTACTCCTGGCTTCTTCAGTATATCGCTTCTTTGCCTGATCAAATTAACAAACCCTACTAGTTTCTCTGCGAGGGAATCGTCAAGAGACTTAACTTTTAGCTTCAAAATTTTTAGCTCCTTTTCCTTCGGTGGATAGGAGATGAATAGATATAGGCATCGTCTCTTCAATCCGTCACCAATTTCTCTCGTCCTATTCGATGTAAGAATCACTATTGGCTGATTCTTCGCCTTGATCGTGCCTATCTCCGGGATCGTTATCTGAAATTCCGCTAGGAACTCCAGTAAAAATCCCTCGAACTCTTCGTCAGCCCTGTCAACCTCATCTATGAGTAAAACCGGAGGCAATGGCCCATCACTCAGAAGCGCCTTAAGAAGTGGACGCTTAAGGAGGTATTTTTCGCTGAATATTTCATCCTCAACCTCTTGGGGATCTTTTCTATTCTCAACCATCTTTATGTATAGTAGCTGTCTGGGATAGTTCCACTCATAGATAGCATCAGAGGCATCTAGTCCCTCGTAGCATTGAAGCCTGATGAGTTCTGTTCCTAGAACTTTCGCTAATACCTTCGCAATCTCAGTCTTCCCGCAACCAGGCTCGCCCTCGATCAAGAGCGGTTTCCTCATCCTTATTGCTAGAAATAAGGCAGTTGCTATCTCGCGGTCTGCGACATACAATTCTTCTTCCAATTTTTTAATGAGAGTCTCAATATCAAGCGAATCTAATATCTGATCCGCAGGCACCTATCGGGCACACCCTTAAACTTATTTCTACCAACACTATTAATAAAACTTTCCAAGCATATACAGACAAGGAAACAAAATTTTAATAACTTTGAGCCTTTTGCCTAGATGTGTCCGTCCCCTCCCTCCTAATTATGTAGTACTCGTTGCTTTGTGGTGATTCTTCCTTTTTTAAACAACGCACAACTACAAAGAAGTTATCACGTCGACCAAAAACGCCTGAGACATATCCTACTTCTCTTAATTTTTCGTCATAAACTCTTTCTCCCAAATCCGGAAGCATCTTTGCAGATAATATCAGATTTTCATCACTTTTTCTGAAGTAGCTACCTAGCAGGATTATCCTTTCACTTGGACGTGTAGGAGTAAGACTCTTTTTAAATTTGGGACTCACTTCGACCTGACAGCCTCTGACGCCAACATTTTCAATAACATCTCCTTTTTTATCGGTTGATTAGGAATGACTCTGACTGCATATGATTTTTTCCACCAATAAGAGGGGTGGCTAATCTGTAATGGCTCTGCCTGCCATCCAAGCCTCTCAGCTGCTTTTACTAATTGTTCCTGCGTGGGAGACTTAATGGCCTTGTTCAGCGGCACGCGTCTTCCCTTACTCCGACTTAATCCTTTATCGAAGTATGTTAGCCAAACTATGAAGCCGCTGCGCTTTATCAATCCCTTACACCCATAAGTCTTTACTGTTTAGGCAGCAGTACTGCATTTATTACTCCGTCTGATGATGGTTTAGAAGTTACGCGAGCATCCCCAATAGGGGTCTCTATTATTGCCCCTTTAGTAATTATTCCTCGCCTCTCAAGATCTCTATTGGCGGGATTAGATTTTACACGTATTATCTCTACGCGAGATGTCTTATTCGACGCTGGGTCATAGACATTTGCAAATCTGTCTGATTTAACGGCGATCTTTATACCTCCACCCCTGGTTCTCTTTGGCTTGATTTCTCGCTCTCCCAGCATGACCAGCACTGGATCGTTGCCTCTCTCGTATCTTCTTTTCTTCCGCTGTATTCCCTTCTTCCCACCCGACTTCTTTCTCTTATGCAAATCGCTGTGCCAAATTGTCATTTTGACACCATAATCATTAATCATCGTTAATTTAAGGTTAACTAACTACTGGAGGTAGAACTACGTGGAAATTAGCCGCTTAAGGATCAGTTACGGTTCTTCTTCCTTTCGAGTAATTCTAGATAGTAGAGCTTCATCGTCAAGAGTCTCTACGCCTATACTGGAAAAGTATCTATTTACATTTTTGATGTCTCTTCTCAATAAATCAATCGCTATTGGATGAGAAATGTGAACAGCTTGTGAAAGGTCTATGAAGTATACATTATCAGGGTAGTCAAACACTATGTTGTATTCGCTTAGGTCTCCATGTATGAGTTTAGCATCTCTATATAACTTCTCCATGTATTCAACAACTTTTTCATAAATTACCACGCCCGTATCCAGATCAATTTCAATTTCTCTCAGCAATGGATAACGCTCACCATTCCTACCGAGAAAACTCATGACTAGCACGTTTCTGCTTACAGTTATCGGTCTCGGAACAGGTATACCCGAATTATAAGCACTTTTTAGATTGGAGTACTCTCTCCTCGCCCAGAGATATATGAATTCTCTCAGTTGATTGGGAATTCTCCTAAACCTAGGATCATTAAGGACATACATATTCCTCGACTTGCGGAATTCAGCATTGTTAACAAGGTAGATTTTAACCGCAAGTTCCTCATTATTCTTTGACTTTGCATGATAAATTCTCGATTCCTTTCCAGCACTCACGACGCCATAGAACTCATCAATTATGCCCTTATTCATCAGTTCATATACAGTAAATAGTGTCAACTTGTCAAAAACTTCCTCGAATGCCGAAGCATCTAGGGACTTATCTTTCTCTAAAAACCTATGCTTAACATCACTTATGTATTCTTCACGCATTAATTTTTTTAAGATTTTATCCTCTCTCATATTTTAATCTCCCTGATGATTATTCATGATCAATTCGCAATATACTTCCGGTCTCCTGCCCATTAATCTATCGGTTCTCGCCTTTTTCAGCTTCTCAGTATCCACTTTCCCTATCAAGACAGCCGAGCCATTTCTTAACTTATTGATCGAGGGTATAAAGATACCTCTCTCCTTTTCAACCGGCTTCACAATTATGCTTCCGCCATCAAATCTCTTCTCTATCCATATGTTTGGCGCTACTATGGGTATCCGGTTCTCTAGACTTCTCGTCATTAAGTAGAGGTGCCATGGCTTTATTCCTTCTGTAATAATTCTGGATGGATTAATAACGATGTCAGCGCCTTTTAACGCGAGGATCCTCACACTCTCCGGATACACGATGTCGTGGCAGATAGCTATGCCGATGTTTGTTCCACCTACCCTAAATACGTCAAATTTATCGCCTGGCTTAAATAGAACTCGCTCCTCATCGAAGAGGTGAACCTTATACTGGCAGCCTAGAACTTCTCCACTACTGTCTATTACTGGACATGCTATTCTTACGTGCTGATTTTCCCTGACATACAATCCACCACCGACAATGGCTAATTCAAACGACTTAGAAATGGATGCAAGCTTTTCGATGATTGATTGGTAATGATCAGCGAGTTTATTAATAAAGAGAGTGGGCGACGAGTGTATCCATAATTCAGGAAGAGCAATGAAGTCTGCATTCTTGCTACTTGCCAGTTGGATTAAACGCGTAATTTCATTAATGTTCTCGTTTAAATTACCAGTGACGCTTGACTGGATCACCGCTATTCGGAGCTGCATCTATCTATAATGTTCCCACCTATCCACTAAATAAGCATGCCGAAGGCGATTGAGAAAAGTAGATTTTATGCCTCATGATAAGTTCATTGAGAAACTTGGGCATAGCTAGGAATATTGACTTGATCGAGACAAGATGGGTAGAGGAGTTCTTCGATAAAATAGACAAAAATAGACCAATCATTGACCTCGGGATAGGCGAGCCAGATTTTGGCGTGCCGAGCGACATAATAAATGAAGCCTACAGAGCAATGGTCGAGGGGATGAATCGCTATACACCTACAGCGGGAATTCATCAACTAAGAGAACTAATAGCCGAGCGTTATGGCTCTGCCTGGGGCGCCGATCTAGACTACTCGAACGTTATTCTGACCCCTGGCGCTAGTAATGCACTGTTCATGGTTATTGCATCTATAGTTAATGAGGGTGACGAGGTATTGATACCCGCGCCATCATATCCTCACTACGGAGCAGTCGTTCGTATGCTTGGCGGTAAACCAATAGAAATACCAACCATGCTGGAACGTGACTTTGATCCAGAGATAGAAGAAATAAACAAGAGAATTACGGGAAGAACGAAACTGATCATAATGAACACGCCCACGAATCCTACGGGATACGTGTATAATGATCGGACAATGAGTGCTCTTGTTGACATTGCAGTTGAAAAAGACATCTACATCATTTCTGATGAGGTTTATGAGAATTTTGTCTATGACGGTAAGTTTGTCAGCATGAATAAATTCAGGTCAAGGCTTGATAGGGTCGTGACGGTTCATAGTTTTTCTAAGACCTTTGGAATGACAGGCTGGAGACTGGGATTCCTCATCGGTAATGACTTTTTAATTAGCAATGTTTCGAAACTTCAGACATACATGAATGCATGCCCGCCAAGCGTAGCGCAATACGCGGCCCTCTACGCATTATCAAGTCCATTCGTCGCTGAGAACATTAAGCTCGTCATAAACTCCTACAAAGAGAGGCGCGACCTAGTCTATAAATTATTAAGGGATAAAGGGTTCGATGTCTCGCTTCCGAGAGGTGCTTTCTATATGTTTCCGAGAATTCCAGTCAAAATGGATTCCTACGAGTTCTGTAGGAGGTTGCTGAGAAGTGAAGGCGTCGTCACGATGCCAGGCAGGGCCTTCGGAGAATCAGGGGAGGGATACTTCAGGATGACGTTTGCTGTTGATCCAGAATTGTTAAAAGTGGCGATAGAGCTGATCGAAAAATTTGTATCAAACCACAATCACTAAATGTATCGTGGTGTGGGGAATGGAGCAGCATTATTATGTGGTCATTTTAGAGCCAACGGGGGATCAAAGCGAAGTAACAGAACATAGAAGCGAGCATTTGGCTTATCTTGAAGAACAGAAGAAAAAAGGGAGATTGATCTTTGGCGGAAGATTCACTGACGGTAGTGGTGGAATGTATATCCTCCTCGTGGGCAGTCGTTCCGAGGCCGAAGAGATTGCGAGAAACGACCCTTACTGCAAGCTAGGATTCAGAAGACCCATAATTAAGGAGTGGGAAAGAACACTATAAGGAAAGAATTTATATCTACTAGCTATGTATAGGAATTGACATGAGCTGGGGATTAAAGAATAGATTGTCGAGAATAATCAAGCCGCATGACGGAAGGACGGTCATGCTGGCCATAGATCATGGATACTTCTTGGGGCCAATATCTGGGCTGGAAAACCCTCGCCGAAGCATAACACCTCTACTACCATACTGCGACGCTATCATGCCGACTAGGGGTATTCTGAGGACATGCTTTGACCCCACAATCGACACTGCAGTTGTTTTAAGAGTATCAGGAGGCGAAAGCATAGCTGGACCAGCACTAGGAGACGAGGAGATAATTACCTCGATAGAGGAGGCGATCAGACTAAATGCATCTGCAGTGTCCTTCTCAATATTCGTCGGCACACAGTATGAGCATCAGACGCTCACATCCCTCGCTAAGCTCGTTGACGAGGGCGAGAGGTATGGGATGCCTGTCTTAGCCGTAACTGCGGTTGGAAGAGAGCTTGAGAAGAGAGATGCGAGGTATTTATCGCTTGCCTGCAGAATAGCGGCAGAACTAGGCGCTCACTTCGTAAAGACGTACTATTGCGAAAACTTCACCCGAGTAGCAGATACCTGCCCTGTCCCCTTAGTCATTGCAGGTGGGCCAAAACTAGAAAATGATATGGACGTATTAAAGATGGTTTACAATGCGATCCAAGAAGGAGCAGTAGGCGTTGATATGGGTAGAAATATATTCCAAGCAAAGAACCCAGTCGGTATGATTAAGGCAATAAGAAGAATTATCCATGAAAACGCAACGCCTGAAGAAGCATACGAGGAACTAACAATTAAAACAACGGTCTAGAAATATTTTCGCAAATTAAGGCATAATAATTATTTTTTCACATTCTCTCGAGTCATATATTTCGAGGGCCTCCTCAAACCTATCCAAGCTTAATCGGTGCGTTATTAAATCACCGACCTCCAATGATTTTTCACTAATTAGGCCTAATGCCTCGGTCATCTCTCTTTCAGACGCAGCGTTGCTCGTCACAATCGACAGCTCATAATTAACTAGTCTGCTAACATCGTAGTCCAGCCTAGAGTTATGCGGTGGCAGTCCAAAGAGACAGACGGTGCCGCCAGGCCTCGTGCAGTCGAGCGCGGTGGCTAGGCCCTTAACGCTGCCTGTCGCAACTATTGCAAGATCAACCTTACCTCTTTCATTAATATGCGGTAATTGACCTGCTAAATCGCCGCTCATAACTACTTCCGCTCCCTGCCTCTCCGCAAATCTTAACCGGTACTCAGTTATGTCGGAGCCCATGATTATTTCTACTCCATAATGTCTGAGCAGCTTTATGAATAATATGCCGATCGGGCCTAAACCCATGACTAGCACGCTCATTCCTGGCCTCACCCTCACTCTCTTCAAGGCTCTCAGACAACAAGCTAGAGGCTCCGCGAGGGTAGCCTCTTCCACGTTTACATCCTTTGCTATTACGTGAACACCCTTCTTACTGACGATCCAGGCCGGCACCTTAAAAAACTCGGAAAAACCTCCCGGAATAAGGTTGTACTTCCTATATTCCGGACACATGGTTTCGCTACCATTGAGACAGTAATAACAGCTTCCACACTCGACGTGGTGGTGCGGAGCGACCAGTATGCCCTTTTTAAGACCAGCTATCTCCCCTCCAGTCTCCTCTACAGTTCCAACAGCTTCATGCCCAATAATCGGCTTAGACCCCCTGTAGTGACCCCTAATCTTTTCGACATCTGTTCCGCATAAGCCGCAGGCCATCATCCTAATCGTCACCTCGTCTCTCTCTGGCTGAGGATAAGGGAGATCCACTAGCTTAGACTTGCCGAACCCCTCTATCACAACTGCCTTCAAGTCATTTTAAGGAGCTAATCCAGCATCCTATAAATTTTGCCCGACTCACCATCAAGTAAATCATCAATTTCTCATGCATCTTATTTACATGAACAAATTACCCATATCTTATTTGCCTTTTCTATTCTTAATTTCTTCAATCAATGCCGGTAATATTACTCTGTAGTCTCCAACGATTCCATAGTCAGCGTTTTCGAATATAGGAGCGTCTGGATCATTATTTATCGCTACGACGGTGACTGCCTCCCTTATTCCAAACAGGTGCTGTGCAGCGCCGGAGATGCCTACGGCTATGTAAAGTGTGGCCTTTACGGATTTACCGGTCTGTCCAACCTGTCTATCATGAGGTATCCATCCCGCGTCAACCGCCTTTCTCGAGCCGGCAACCACGCCGTTCAACAACTGCGCAAGACTCTCGAGTAGCTTGAATCCTTCTGGTGAACCGATACCCCTGCCTCCAGCAACTACTACTTCTGCTTTCTCTATCGGTACTTCCTCGGTCTTAATCTCCTCACTGACCACTAGCTTCGCCACTGGCATCGGGATCTCGAGTCTCTCCTCAATTACTTCTCCGTTTCTTTTCTCATCTCTCTTAGGAAGTTTAAAGACGTTGGGCCGAACAGTCGATATCTGGGGTCTCCATTCAGGGGATTTAATATGCGCGAGTAGTGTTGCGCCGAATGGAGGCCTAATCATAATCAAGTCTCTCGTCGAGGTGTCTACGTCGAAGTCTGTACAGTCAGCAGTTATTCCGCCTCTCACGGCATTAGCGACGTATGGAATCATCTCTCTACCTCTGAGAGTACCTGCCGCCAGCAATACTTCTGGTCTATACTTCATTACTAGCTTTGTTAAGGTCGTTGCGTATACGTCAGGATAGTATGTCCTGAGCCTCTCATCATCGACATATATCACCTTGTCGGCTCCGTAGTATATCGGCTCCATCAAGAATCGTTTAACGTTGTGTCCCAGAATGACCCCGCAGAGCTCTGTTTGGAGCTTTTCAGCAATCATCCTACCCGGGCTAAGCAGTTGTAGCGATGATTCATTGACCTCTCCGTCAAATGTCTCTATGAATACCCAGACTCCGCGCCAGTCGTTCTTATTTATGGGCTCCCATTCAGGGCATCCAGCTGTAGGACTCATTGGATCTTTACACCCTCCTCAGCCAATCTATCAAGCAGCCACCTAGCTGCTTCCCTTGCATCATCTCCGCTAAACTTCTGCTTTTTCCTAGGTATTGATGGAGTAGGAATGCACTTCATGACTCTTGTAGGAGAACCCCTTAGACCTACACATTCGCTGTTTAACTTTAGCTCATTATTCGTCCACACGTCTATAAGTGTTTCCATCTTGGCCCTGAGCTTGAAGGAGAGTCTTACTGGTCTGGGATCATTGCTCTTCATCGCTGTGACTAGTAGGCAGGGTAGCGGGAGCTCGTATGTCTCGATCCTTTTTTCCAGTTTCCTCTTTACCCTGATGACTCCATCTACATACTGGGCGTCAGTCACGTAGTATAGGTATGGAAGTTTTAGCCACGCAGCCACCTGTGCACCAATATGCGCAGTAGAGCTGTCAATAGTTTCTTGCCCAAAAAGCAATAGATCGTATGGCTTAAGCCTCTCTATTGCTCGAGCTAAAGTGTAGGAAGTGGCAAAGGTGTCGGCGCCAGCAAACACTCTATCACTTATTAGCACTGCTCTATCGACCCCCATCCCGAGGACAAACTCTAAACCAGTCTTAGCTGCCGGTGGAGCCATGCTCAGCGCAGTAACTTTCCCTCCGTAAAGTTCCTTCAGCCTCAAAGCAAACTCAACCGCATTTAAATCATGTGGATTAATGATGCTAGGTATCCCCTCTCTGATCAAGGTTCCTGTCGCTGGATCAATGTTCACCACCTGAGTGTTGGGCACCCATTTAACAGCCACTATAATGTTGAGCCCCATCATTTGATCACCCAAATCTGTACTGAATGCCTCTACCACTCAGCGGGTAATTCCAAGTGACTGCCTCGTGGGGACAGACTATTCTACAAGTCCCGCATTCTAGGCATCCTTCATAGCTGAACAGTATCTCGTTTCCAGTCAACGTATAACAACCTGCTGGGCATAGATAAGTACAGATCTTTTTATCGCAGAGTTTTCTACACTTATCATAATCGACGGTTATGTGTGGCCGAGTATCTACGTCCCATACATTCGAGTTTAACACATCATCAACCTTGGCTTTCTTTATAGTTTTTGCAACACTCATATCGCCCTCACCAATTTCAAAACATTCCACAAAATAGATGCTAGGGAGGTTTTACCCTTAATGGATTCTCGAAATGCCTCCATCAACTTTGGCGATGAGTCTTTTATCCCATAGAGTCTCTTAGCAGCATCGGTAAGTAGTGTTGGATAAAGATTGAAGACCCCACTCGTCTCAAATATCCTAGATACGCCGCTGTGTCGTTTCAGCTCCTTCATTATGAAGCTCTCCTCCAACATCTTCTGATAGCAGGACAAATTCTCAGAACTATAGCTCCCCTCACCGTGTGCTCTAATTATGGCTTTAGCCGCTAGGTATCCACTGTAGGCCGCAAAGTCGACCCCCCTAATCGTGTATCCAAGATTAAGCAACAAACCAGCAGCGTCCCCTACAATTAACAATCCATCACTGTATAACCTCTCTGGGAGAACGTTTAGTCCAGCCTCAGGAGTTAAATGAGCTCCATACTCCAACAATGCTCCATCCCCGATTATATTCGCTATCGCTGGACTTAGTCGAAGTCTTTCAAGAAGATCAAACACGTGCTGATCAATTTCTTTACGAGCAGCCTCCAGGAGAATCACTAGTCCGAGACTTATCGTAGATGAGTTCGTGTAAAGGAAAGCGCCTCCTGGAAGATAGTTGGTCGGCTCACCCATCATTAGCCAAGCTAATCCCTCGCCAGATGAAAGGCCAAAGCGCTCCTCAATCTTCTGAGAATCAAGCCGAATCACGTATTTTACTCCAAGAGCCACCTGACGAGGAGACAGCTTAGGAGTGAGGCCTAGTTTCTCGAGGAGAAGCCTATTTATGCCCTCGGCATCTACAACAACATCTGCCCTAAGTATGTCGTCCCCACATCTTACTCCCTTAACAACTCCATCCTCTACTAAGAAATCATCAACCCTAACATCAGTAACTATTATAGCTCCTGCCTGCTCTGCTTTCTGAGCCATCCAGCCAGCAAGCCTAGAAAGATAAGCAGTAAAACTAGTAGAACCATTGGAGCTATACTCAATGGTGAATGATTCTCCATTAGAGATTAGGCTGATCCGCTCTTTCTTCACCCACCTCTCTATTGGTGCTTCATTCCTGAAATTCGGATAGATCTCCTCCAATGGGTGAGAATATACTCGTCCACCGTAGAGATTTTTTGATCCAGGTGTTCTCCCTCTCTCTAAAACAACTACCTTAAGCCCATTTGCTGCAAGTGTATAGGCAGCAGCCAAGCCCGCGGGACCAGCACCAACGACTGCAACATCAGGCCGGAAGCTTACAACATCGGTCATTTTTATCTCGATCACCTACCAAATGCCAATTTCTCAACACGCATTATTTATACTATAAACAATGAATCGGAAGGATTCAAAATGTTGATGCCTGTCTTTAAATGTATACAAACCTCCCATTAAAAATAACTAATCACTTGAGGAAAACAATCAAGTATTGGGTCAAAAAATAGTTTTGAGGAAATTCTAAATATGAGTGAGGTAAGTTTTAATCCATGAATCTCGATCTAAAGAACATAGTCTCAGATATTGCTAAATTATTGGCAGTCAGTGCTAAGACGGCACCAAAAGCAAGAGGCATTGATGACTTAGAGATTACTATCCTTTCAAGCAGTGACGAGCTAGAAAAACTAGCTGCAAAGATGGACGAGCTGTCAAGAGATGAAAAGATGAAATTTTTTTCAAGGGACGCCATGAATGTTAGGCAGTCTCACGCAGTATTATTGATAGGAGTAAAATCGTCGAAGCCTAAGGAGCTCGATTGCGGAGGATGTGGCTATGAGACGTGTAACGGATTCAGAAGTGCAAACAGGAGGAGTGGGAAGGGATACTCAGGCCCCAGCTGCATCTTTCAATTAGTAGACCTAGGCATAGCGATTGGCTCAGCGGTAAAGACTGCTTCGATACTAAACGTAGACAACAGGGTCATGTACTCAATAGGTGTCGCAGCGTTAAAGCTGGGGCTGCTAAAAGAGTCAGAAATAGCGTTCGGAATACCGCTATCAGCTTATGGAAAAAGCATCTACTTTGATCGGAAATAAAAATCGACCAAGAAGAACGGCACCTAAACAGCCGCATACAGACGTTTAGAGACAAAGCGAAAGAGCTTATTCATACATCGATTAAGCATTAATAGCAAGTTATGCAAACCATAAATGTGGGTCAATTTTGACGCGCGGATACGTCATGCTTGAACATACCAGTGACGCGTACATTGAGGCATATGGCAAAGACTTAAGGGAAGCTTTTGAAGAGGCGGGAAAAGCACTCTTCGCCGTCATGATAAGAAACATCGAGGATGTAAAAAAAGAGATTAGAAGGGTTATCGAGGCGGACGGCATCGATAAGTACTCACTTCTATACAACTGGCTTGAAAAACTAGTTATTCTATTCGATGTGGAGAATATTATCGTTTCTGATATTAGCATTAAAGAGATATCGGCAGTCTCAGAGCCATATTATGTAAGAGCCGAGGTGTTCGGCGAAAAATACGACCCTAATAAGCATAAGGCAGGAGTAGACGTTAAGTCGCCTACGTATTGGCTGATGGAGTTTGGAGAGAAAAATGGCATTACATTCGTCAGGTTTGTCCTCGACATATAGAATTGTCTGGGCCCCGAAAAGACAATCGCCGCCTATACATGTGTTGCTGCCGAGCAGTTTTGCGTCAGATGCGGCCCATCTCAGGGAGAAGACTCTGAGAATAGGCCAGCTCTGCAGAGCACTAGCAATATTTCGAGTCGAAAAGGCCATAATTTATCACGAAGATCCAAAAAATCCTGATCCCTCGGCTAAGCTGATTAAGACCATATTTGACTACATGAACACGGCGCCCTACCTCAGAAAGAGGCTTTATCCAGTCACGCCTGAGCTTAGATTTGCCGGACTCCTGCCCCCACTAAACATCCCTAGCCATCCATCCTCAGACGGCCCACCCGTTGAAAATTTTGAATTTAGGCAAGGGATAGTTGTTAAGAAGGGAACAGCCTACTTTGTTGAGGCGGGGATTCAAAAACCAATTAGACTGAAAAACCCAAGACGGCCTGGCAGTAAGGTATTACTGCTAAGCGGGAAGATCAAGGGCAGACTCAAATTCAAGTTGGTGTCAAAATCAAAACTCGAATTCTTCACAGGCATAACTACGGAGATACATCAAGGAGACTTAAAAGAAGTGCTAAAACCGTATAGTTATAAAATTGCCACTAGTAGGAAAGGAATCCCCATATTAGATGCCGTGGAAAGATTAAAAACAGGTATCAGCACAGTCAAGTCGCCGATCTGTATTGCTTTTGGCTCATACAAAAAAGGATTATACGAGATTGCCGAGGATCAAGGATACAGTCTTGATGATCTTTTCAGCGTCGTTGTAAATTTTATACCAGATCAGGGCGTCAGGACTGTTAGGACGGAAGAGGCGGTTTATGCATCACTCTCCGTTATTAATTATCTATTATCATCGCTCAGAGACTAGATGCCGTTTCGTCGAACTAAAGCCGATTACTCATAAGAGGGAGGAAAACACCTATATCAAGGATTATTACTATCATTTTTAGACGTGGAGGCTCCTATAATTAGTCTCATAGGTGGAATTACACTCATAACTATATTCATCGCTTCTTTTTTGATTTTCCTCACCATGACTGGGAGATTAAAAATAAAGACTACAAAAACACTCACACCTCCCAGATATTATCTATCAGATATTGCCTCATATATTATGGGTGAGGAGAAAAACTTTCCTAAGAGGCCTTTACTCTTCATGATAGACAGTCTCGCAGAGTTAGGAATAATCAAGAGACAGGCCGCAATCAGGGCTAAACTATACGCATATTTAATTCCAACGCTTCCAATTCCAAGAAGATACAGACGCGCAGCTCTCTACAGAATTGTTATGCCGCCTCGCGGTGAGCTCGCCAATGGGTAAACTAGAATGGGTAAAAGAACTCGCGAGAGACGTAGCCACTGAGTTGAGAAAGGCAATCATAGGTCTTGAGGAGGCGATAAATGCATTAATGATAGCGACGCTGGCTGAGGGGCATGTTCTCATCGAGGGAGTGCCGGGACTGGCAAAGACCTACTTAGCTAAATACTTCGCTAAAACTCTAAACATGGAATTTAAGAGGATACAGTTCACAAACGATCTCCTACCCTCCGATATTCTAGGTACTATGGTGTATGATAGAAAGACGGGCGAGTTTGTCTTTAGAAAAGGCCCGATATTCTCGAATGTCGTTCTTGCTGATGAGATAAACAGAGGCGCACCTAGGACGCAATCAGCACTACTAGAAGCTATGCAAGAGCGACAAGTAACAATCGAAGGAGTCACCTACAATCTGCCGAGGCCATTTGTTGTGATTGCAACTCAAAACCCAATCGAGCTAGAGGGTACTTACCCACTGCCTGAGGCAGAACTTGACAGATTCCTCCTGAGAGTCTTAGTAAGCCATCCATCAAGAATTGAGGAAGTAGAAATACTAAAATTAAAAAATGTCTCGGGCGAGGACGTAGACATAAGCCCAGTAACTACCCGAGATAAAATTGCAGAAGCAATTAAAGAAGTACGAGGCGTACACGTTGATGAGGATGTTATGCAGTACATTGTTGACATAGTAAGAAGGACTAGAGAAGATCCTCGTGTATTTTTTGGCGCCAGCACTAGGGGAGAAGTAGCACTGCTATATGCATCTAAAGCCACTGCCGCGATATTTGGATATGACTTCGTCACACCGGACCATGTTAAATATGTAGCGCCATTAGTCCTTAATCATAGAATTATCGCTAAAACAACATCAAAAACCGATTTTAGAGTAAACCCACAAATTGACATAGTTAAAGAAATAATAAAAACGGTGACTCCGCCACGTTAATACTGACTTCTAGAGGATTCCTAATAATAGTTGAAAGTTCAATCGCAATTCTATTAACATCAACATTTCTATACAATCCACAGATATTTCTATTAACAATGTTTATTCACTTCTTCATAGTATCATACATATTCATAAATTTTAACAGGCTAAAATCATATTCACCAGAAGTATTCACGGCTAAAAGAATCATTTCGTTAAATGTCGGTTCTCCTGAATCTTTATTCGAGATCTCAGTAATTATTTCTTCAAAGATTAAAAATAGCGTGGTGGCAGAGCTGAAGGAAGAGATCCCTGACGAACTGGTTTTAGTTGAGGGAACATGCATTAAACAAGGAGTAATAGATTCTAACCACGAGATTAAGATTGATTATAGAGCCAGATTATCAAGTAATTCGAGGATAAGCATCTTCAAAAGCGTAGATCTAATTCTTTACGACGCATTGATGCTTGTTGGTCGTAAAATAAAGCTTGAGGCGCCTGGAGAGATATATTCTTCAGAGATACTTTTGGAATCATCGCGGATACAGACGGTTGTAAGGGATCGCATAGCTAATCCACCTATAGGAATTAGCACTAACCCATTCATTGGGCATGACGAGGAATTCATCAGTATTAAGACATATGAAGAGGGAGACAGTATTCGTTATATTCATTGGAAAAAGACAGCTGCGCTGCAAACAGATGATCTACTAGTTAAAAAGTTCGAGAAACTTGGGGAGAAAAAGATATCAATAGTCGTAGACTGTTCGCCCTCACTTAACGCGGGAATGCTAAATTCGTACTTTAATGAGGTAGCCTCCGCAGTACTAACGATTACTAGGGCTGCACTAGATTCGGGCAACGTTGTAAAAATTTATTTGCTTAACCCAGAAATCCCAATTCAACATCTTAAAGAAACGACGATACGTAATTTACAAGACGCAAAGCTTAAAACAGCGATGATATTTCCTGCAAGTCAGGAAGCACCATCATTTATCAAAGAATTATTCTCTGAAGAACTCCAAAAAGGTTCATACGTCGCGATATTTACAAATCCCCCTAGTATAAATGACAAAAACTTGAAACATATGATTAGTAAAGCGATTGCCAAGAATTGTAAAGTCATAACATTCATGCCACTGATACAAGAATATTATCAAGTAAAGTCAAATAATTTTGATCTGACTATTCTTCTAAAAATAGATAATTTATTAAAACAGAGATGGGCATCTTCGTTTGGAGAAAAAATACATGTGTTTTACATTTCACCCACATCCTACATGCTTGATATTAAGAGAGTATTTATGAGGAGGTATGCATGAGATTGCTTAACAAGGCTAAATACGTCATAACCTTTCTGTCGTCAATATCGATAATAATTTATTTGTTGTCTGTAGTATTTGGAAATATTCAGTTAACGCCTTTTATTGTTCTTGGTCTTATCTCAATTCTCGCGATAATGCTACCTGATAAGTATCAACACATAGCCCTCTTTTTAATTTATGCACCTGCAACGTACTCTCTATATGAGTTGGTGGTCAATGACGAGTTCTACATCTTGATCGAGCTAACCACAGGATACTTACTGAGCCTTCCGATATTGTTCGTTTATGGATACTATAAATCAAATACTCCAACCTCGATTTATTCAAACTATATTGGTTCCTGTTTCGCTAGCTTGTTAACATTGAATGCAGTACTAAACTCGGATGGGACAGCCATCTCGATATTTTATAATTATTTGTTCGGAGTTATTAAAAGGGCAGCGTTAAGCTCAGAAGTAATAAATCAATTATCTCTTCCATTTCTTGCACCATTGTCAGCAATATCTGGCATGGCATTTTGTTATTACTTATTTTTAAGAGGGATGACTTATCCTATTAAACTTGACGAAAAAGCAATTGTGACTTCATTAGTAATTAGTATTTCTTTGGTAGGAATCATTGTTATTTATTCCATGCTTTTTGTAGATTCAATTGCCTTAGGATTGATTTTGTCTTCTATTAGCCTTGTAGCTATTTCGGCATATACCCGTGTGGCGAAATGAATGGAAAAATCCTTAGTTCGGCCCTGCTAATTCTAGTTTTTTTGACCACCAACATTCATCCCGCAAATTCTCTAGATGCGGAGGCGCTTCTTGTTGGATATGGTGGGGAAAGGATGCTTCCATTTGTAGATGGAGCCACTTTAACCTATTTCGTCGGCGAAGATTTAGAGCTAAAGTCAATTGGCTCATCTACAGATGTAAAGCTCATAGACCCGACAAACGCTGAGCACAGTTATTTCTTAGAAGAGGGAGAAAAATTGAAGATACTAACGTTTAAAAGAGAGGATGTTGGAGTTTGGCTGCTAAAGCACCACAGCCTAGGGACAATGATCGTGAGGGTAGTTGATAATTATTCCTACAAAGAAGGATATATAATTGTTCAAAAACTCGGTGATGAGAATTTTAGACTGTCGATTAAGGGGCCAATATTCATGGGATTCATAACCAGCAATCAGACAAATGCTAAAATAATAAATGCTCCGAGCATTCTATCCGTAAATATTCCGCAAGGAATAACTTATGCAAGAATAACGCTAGAATACAATGACACCATTGAACTTGATGGATGGATAGGCAGCGTCCAGTACCGCTATAGGACCGACGCCATAGTGATAGAACACGTTTACAGGTTTAATAGGCCTACGGCAAGCCCACTAATCGTCGACATAGAGATCCCAGATATAGGGAAGGTAGGGAAAGGAGGAATAATCCCGCTTAGAGTGGGAACAATTAGGCTAAATGTTGTATGCAGTGGACCGGGAACAACATCACACAACAATGTTGAGGAATTGCTAGTCGTGCCCAAGATGGTTAATCTACCGTCGATGACCAGAATGATCGAGGCGGCTTTAGATGACTTGTTCAACCAAAGCGTGAAAATTGCCTATTTTAACGCCTCGTCCAGCAAGGTCGATGTCAAGGAAATCAAAATTCCCGTCTATGAGTCTGTAGTATTTGATAAAGCATTGTCTAAATTTATTGATGATTATGTCTTGAGTGTAGATGGCATGGTTTCAAGCAAGGTCGGACATAAAACCTATCTTGTTCCATCAAAACTGCAAGTATTCGGGAACGCGGATAAAGAATACGTGACAGTAAATCCTAGATTGTTGGTATATTCTATTGATTATTCACCCGCTGTAAAAAATACATCCCTGAGAAGCCACAACGTCAGCGTTATAACCATTGAGAGTAAGGAGGTCCTCATAACCGTGAGACATGCGAGTGGAACATTAATAGACAATGCAATACTCTTGATAAACTCCTCAATGTACTCGGTTATTAACGGCAGTAAGAAGATTAGAATGCCTGTCTCAACTTATAATTTTAGTGCAATAACCGAGGTCGGCCAGTCATCGTTAATTGTAGATATATCAAGAACGTCTGATGTTCAATTAATAATTAGGAGCCTGCTGCCAATTACTTTAGCAATGATTATTATATCGAGCTTCCAGGGAGCATTGCTCATACATCTAGTTATTAGGCTCGTAAGGCTGAAAAGGAGGTTAAAAATAAATTAATCCACTACCTATTAAATTATTGAAGTGGAATTCTATGCCGGGGTCCCATAACCAGGTAGTGGGGCGGCCTCGAGGTCAAAACTAGTCCTGGCCAGACGTGTAAGCCGCTGCCCCGAAAGGGGCGTGTGGGTTCAAATCCCACCCCCGGCGGCTCTATTTTAGTTATTTTATTAGAGTTGTGTGTAGGGATGCTGGGGTGGAAAAGGGTGAGGGAGGGTTGGGGTCTTCTGGTGGTTCTCTTGATGTGGTTTTCTAGGCGTATCTGCTTCCTAGTAATGGTGAATCCTACATGTTTGTAGAAGCTGACGTTGCTTCTGGATCGGATATAGATGTAATATTCGTCCTTGTTGCGTAGGTATTGCTTTCCCTTCCTACGATCATGTATTATAGTTCCTCGTTGAGGAAGGATTTTTGGTCCAGTCGACTCTATGCCGAGCCTCCTAAGAAGTTCTTTGACATATGTGAGTAGCTCGATGTTTGTGTTATAGATATGTATATGACCCTTCTTGTCGATGCTTCCTTCTGAGTCTGCGAAGCCCCTGACGAATGCCGCTATGCATCTATCACAGTGTTCGATGTATTTCTTCTGTCTATTAAGGTCAACTGGTTTTCTGAGTAGTTCGTATAGCGTCTTAGACCCAGCTTCGACGACATATCTTCCTATGTTATCTCTATATCTTGGCTTGATTGGTCTCCTGCCAAGAACCTTGGTAAGACATCTGGCGAACTCCTCAGTGAACTCCTTATCTTTAACCTCAAGACGTATTATGACATTGTTGTAGCCTTTGCGGACGCGGCTTTTCTTCTTAACATATCCATCGCCAAGGGCCACACCTATCACGTACGCTAACTCCTCGGAAGGCCTCAAAAGTTCTAGTGAGGGTATCCTCCTCCCGTTGTATGGGCTATGTATTCCACGTATCCAGCAACTTATCAGCGATTTAGATATCCTGACTCCGTATCTTCGATAGACCTCCTCGATAATCCCTTTATATGTCAGACCACATCTATGGAGAGCAACAACGTCATTGTACAGCTTGATCCGAAGCTCCCGCGGGAGGCATCTACCCACTATTCATCTACCCCCTCTTCCTTAGTCTTTATCTCGTATGGCCTAGCTACCACGTGGAGCATCTCTAGGACTATTGAGTTGAGCTGGGGTAGTTGGTAGATTCTTGGCGGTGTTTCTTCCGCCGCAGCCTCGTATCTGCTCAGCTCCGCGTCGCTAAGCCTCATCCTCAGGTAAGCCATTGCCTCCTTCACCGCGTTCTTGAATTCGGATGGAATCAACTCCCACTCCAACTCCTGCGCCGCCTTCTCCCAGAATTCCTGCCGGGATTATGGAGGGTTGCGTCGATGGTGGCCATAGAAATGGCTCGGTCGCTGAAAGATCGGCTTCCATCTTCGTCTTTGATGCGGACGCGTGTTCCTCGCTCCGGCCAAATGCCGTCTCCCACCAGCGTGGGCCTGGAGCGGCCCCTCCCTCAGCCTCTCCCGCCACGTCCCCGAAGGCGGGGATCGATGCATTCTCCACACTCTCCATCCCCTCATCTCTTAAGGAGAAGAGATACTCATTTAGGCGTGACATGACTAGCCACGACCTCACCTATCATCCATAATCATGGCTAGGGACGCTGCATAAGCGTTGGGGACTTAGCTGAAAATGGGGAGATTGTCGGGGAGAGGGCTGGGCAATACATTATTGATGGCAGCATCCTAATTCTTCATAGAAGGCTCTAGAGATTTGCTGCCAGGATACGTAGAGACATCTAAGGGACTAATAACTACCAAGAGAAATAGGAATGGTGAAGACAGATAAGTCAAAGATACTAGGACTAAAACACATCAATATAACAATACAGATAGACTTATGGGGCAACGAGGTAGTATTCAGGGAAAGGGACAACAACAATATACAGATACCCAAGACCAGAAACATAGAGGTATATAATGCCTAACAGCATTGATACTCAATATGGAGCTATACACCGAGCGTCTTAAGGCAATTATTATAATAATTAGGCGTGTTTATCTCTGTTGGTTATGGCTGCGAGGAGTAGGAGCATACTCAGGATCCTTATGAGTAGAAGGTCGATTAGGGCCTTTAAGCAGGGTAGGATTAGCTCGGAGGTGGTTAGGCTATTGGTAGAGGCGGGACAGAGAGCGCCATGCACATACCAGTCTCTATCTCCTCTTTAGACAGCCTGTCAACCTATCTCCTCTAAAGGAGGAGATTCTCCAGTGTTTTCACTGAAGGAGATCAGTGAAATAATTCCTTATAGAAATAACAACTCATTTTAGAACCTTGTTTTACTCATATCTGATTAGTATCGCTAATCAAGTTCTACGTATTTGCTTAGCCTAGCAATTGCTGAGAGTTTTTGCCTGTCGCCTATTTTTGAGCTCTCGATCGCTTCCCTTAACAGCTCTGCCTCGCGCCTCATCCTCTTTCGGTCGACCATATATGGCCAGCCCGACTTTGTGCCATGCGCGTATGTATATTTGACCGGATCCCGCCAGGAGGCATGTGCACCGTATATGAGGCACGAGATATATGCAAGTCCCCTAATAGTTGCTGGGCCGACGCGATCAGCGAGCAATAGCTCTTCAAAATTACTAACCTCGTTTTTCAGCTTCATTAAGACTTTTTGATCAAACTTCCTAGGAGGCATCAAGTATTGGGGTATGTTTCGGCAAAGATCAATTCTCTCTACTTCTAGTTTTTCTAAACATGTCTGTCCCTCGATTTCTCTCCAAATTCTATCCAACTCGTTCTGTAATTGAGAGGGTGATTGGTCGTGAATGATGTCTATGGATGTTTTTCTACATTCTTCTGATGCTCGATTCACCAAGTCTAATACCATCTCAGCCGTGTTGTCAGACTTTATACTTGTATGTGGCTCCTCCACTGATAAGTTGTCTGAGATCCAGTGATATCTTCGAGCAGTTTTGTCCGTTAGATTCATACCTTGATTAATTATGACGTACCTATTGCTATCTGAGATTACTATTGAGTGAAAATAAATGTCGTATGAGTCTTGTAATGCGTTGTTATCTACTCTACAAGTAAGTTTTGAAGATCTCATAAGGGCATATTTTTGATCGCTCTCTAAGCGGAGCTTCCTTTCAAGTTGATTAACTTCTTCACTTACTTTCCTCATATCATTTCCTTTTCCTCCAAGAATCATTATTCCGAGACCGCTGTCGTTTAGTGCCTTCTTAAGTGCGAGCAGCGTTATTGTCGTTTGTCCACTAGTGTTCCATTCAAACCCTAAGACGCATGCTAAACAGCTAAACCAGTGCGTATCTGCCAACCTGTTTATGAGCGCGTCATCACCATATTCATGAACTATGCATCTAGCGATTTCTCTACCAAGCACCACCATCTCCTCAAAATGCGGCACGTAGCCATCCACCAATCTTAGCTTAGCCCCGCCTACTCTCCTCACAGCCCTAATAATATATGGCGGAGCCTACTTTAATTCATTAATACTACAACCCTAACGAAGGGATATTTACCAAAATCGACAAGAAAGCCTACGGTTTTAACCGTGGGATGAATTGTCGATAAGCTTAAGTATAGCTCAGGATGATTTCATGTTGAGCGAGTCGCTCGTGAAGGCTAGGAAGACCATTAAGGCTAAGATTCTTGAGCTTCGTAAGGGCAAGGAGGAACTACTCAAACGAGAATACGAAAATTTTCAACGCTACCTCCATGGAG
>Ga0078972_1001780_pt1 | contig 77414 bp, 73 predicted proteins | sample YelNatPaOPGAMG01_FD_67568 | JGI IMG/M metagenome (GOLD analysis project Ga0078972, IMG submission 67568) | Hot spring thermophilic microbial communities from Obsidian Pool, Yellowstone National Park, USA - OP-RAMG-01 (SPADES assembly) (version 2) | ecosystem: Environmental > Aquatic > Thermal... | reverse complement strand
GAGAAATTCTTGCAAATTTTCTCCCAAGTGCATCTGCAATTGATTTCCCGATGGATGTTTTTCCTGTTCCAGGCGGTCCTGCAAAACAAAGGATAGAACCCTTTGTTGATATTGTTGAAACCCTGTCCTGAATAGCCTGTTTTATTGCTAATTTTACTTCTTCTATTTTAAAGGGTTTTGCAATATAGTGAAAGGCTCCTCTTTTTATTGCTTCAACAGCATTGTCTAAAGCCGGATAGGCAGTTATCATAATAACTTTTGTATTTGGATATTTTGCTTTGACTTTTTCAAGTACAGCAAAACCGTCTAAACCTTCCATTCTTATATCAGTAAGAACAATTTCAAATTCCTGTTCATCAAGAATTTTAAATGCCTCTGCTCCATTTTTTGCAGTCATTACATTGTAATTTTCTTTTGTTAAGACATGTTCAATATTTTTTCTTGCAATTTCTTCATCATCAATAACTAAAATTCTTGGAGTTCTATTTGATGAAAGAATCTTTACTGCAAGATGTTCAAGAATTCTATTTTTCACTCCGTAAAGCCCATAATGCCTTTCATTTAAAATTCTTTCAGCTCTTTCGAGATCAAGATTATCTGAAGTTTTTTTATTCCATGGAAGGCTTGTAAGATATTCAATATATGTTAATGTGATTGTATATTCTGCTGTTGAAGGATTCATTTTTGAAAGAAGATCAAGCTCTTTAAGAGCAATATCCTCAACACAGGAAGGCATTCCAGACTGAGAGATTTTTCTCTTTAACTCTTCTACGATTGTTACCTGATTTTCATCTATTTGATTATTTTTTTTAAATAACCTCATTTATAGCCTCTATTGCATTTTACAAATATAACGATGCATTTTGCAACATAAAAATTTTTCTTGCAAAAAAGATTCCCAATAAATTCAATGAGTTAGACAAATTAATTTTCTGGCATAGCAATTGTTTTTAATAAACAGGAGGTGTTTGTAATGAGTATAAAAGATTTAATGAAAAGATTTGAAGATTTTATGTCAGCTATAACATTTGCTGAGGCAGGTGATTATGAAACTGCTCAGCTCATTATAAGAAAGAAACCCCAGATTTTAGTAATTCTTTCAGATAAAGAGGATATTTCAGCATTAAAATATGCAGTCAACTTAGGAAAAAGAATTAATGGAACATTAAAAATTCTCTGTAAAGAAGGCTTTACAGAGGAGCAGTGCAAAATCTTTAAAGAGAAATATGAATTCTTAGAATTTGATAATTTTTCACCAAACAAGTTAAAAACTCATATTGAGAAAGCCGATCTGATAATCCTGTCTGATGAAAAAGTGATTAATGGGATTAAATTTTCAGATGTTCCTTTAATTTTTGTTCAAAAAAATAAAAATTTAGTAGGAGGAGGATAATATGCAAAGAAAAAAGAAACCCTTAATTAAGCTTTTGTTTTACGGAGCAGCTACAGCAGGTTTATATTCTGTGCTGTTTTTTAATGAGCCTATTGTTAAAACCCTTTGTGCCAGAGGAGGATTATATGCATTGTTTCCCGTTGTAACCGCCTTTATTTTCTCCTTTGCCCATGGTAATTTCACAAACTATTTCTGGCAGACTCTTGGAATTGAAGCAAAGAAAAAGAGGGTTGAAGTAACTCAACAGGATAGACCTGAAGAGAGAAAAGAAATTAGAACCCAATTAAGAGCATAACAAAATAAAAGGAGGAGATATCATGGAACTTATAACAAATTTCATTGATTTAAACTGGATAAATGTAATGTATCTGTTCTTTGTAGGTTTTGTAGGAGGACTTGTAAGTGGATTCATAGGTTCAGGTGGAGCTTTTGTTTTAACGCCTGGAATGATGAGTATGGGAGTACCTGGTCTGGTTGCTGTTGCGTCAAATATGTGTCATAAATTCCCAAAAGCACTTGTCGGAGCTATAAAAAGGGCTAAATTTGGTCAGGTTGATGTTAAGTTAGGCTTAGTTATGGGAGCTTCAGCAGAAGCAGGGGTTTTGGTTGGTGCTCATATTCAGGAACATATAAAGAAAACATTTGGTGATGCAGGCTCAAATCTTTATGTTAGCATGGCTTTTGTTGTTGTTCTTGGAATAGTTGGCACATATGTTCTTTTAGATGCAATGAAAACAAAAAATAATGAACTGACAAATAAACCTGAGACTGTGACAAAAATTGCTAAATGGGTTCAGTCAATTCATATTCCTGGAACAATGGTTTATTTTAGAAGTCTTGGGACAAAAGTTTCTGTTTTATTCACAGTTCCCCTTGGTTTTGCAACAGGAATGCTTGCAGCAACAATAGCAGTTGGTGGATTTATTGGAGTACCTGCAATGATTTATATTCTCGGCGCTCCAGCTTTAATGGCATCCGCAACAGAGCTTGTTATTGCCTTTGTTATGGGATTGGTTGGTTCTCTTAAATACGCAATGGGTGGTTTTGTTGATATAAGGCTTTCAATGATAATTCTGGCTGGTTCTCTTTTCGGTGTTCAGCTTGGTGCAATCGGAACAACCTATGTTAAGGATTATATGATAAAAATTGTTATGGGCGTTATCATGCTTCTTGTTTTAGTGAGTAGAGGATTAATGGTTCCTGTTTATCTTTCTCAGTTGGGAATAATTTCTTCCTTATCAAATAATATGATTACTGTTCTTAAAACCACAAGTTTTGTTATAATGATTGGAGCACTTTTGACAGGAGCATTGATTATATCTGTAGCTTTAATTAAAGGATTAAAAGAAGAAAAAAGAATTCAACGGGCAGTAGAAGTTTCTTCTCTTATAAGCAAGATTTAAATTTAATGCAGGAGATTAAATCTCCTGCATATTTTTTTATTTGACAAAGCCATAATTGCAGGGATAAAATACAAAATTTGGAGGTTGGTAATGAAAACTTTAAAAAATATTCTTACATGTATTGATGGTTCAGAAGAAAGTTTCCATGCTTTTGAGGAAGCAGTAAAATTTGCAAAAGAAAAAAATCTTACTGTTTTTGCTTTAACTGTTGCACCGTCTTATCACGGTGATTTAAGCCTTGTAGGTATGGGTGTTTCAGTAAAGGAGTTGAGCAGACCTTTTGAAGAGACTCTTTCAAAAGCAGGAGAAATAGCCAGTAAACATCAGATTCTTGTTAAAACACTTTATGAGGAAGGAGAGCCCTTTGAAAAAATTATTGATGTGGCTGAAGAAATCTCAGCTGATTTAATTGTTATGGGTAAAAAAGGAATGAGTGCTTTAGAGCAGATTTTAATAGGAAGTGTGACAGAAAGAGTAATAGGTTATAGCGATACAGATGTTTTGGTGATTCCTAAAGAGGCATGTATTCAATGGAATAGAGTTGTTGTAGCTGTTGATATTTCTAAATATGCGGAAGTTGTATCTGAAAGAGCCTTGGAGATGGCAAAAGATTTTAATTCTGAAATAAACATTATTTCAGTAATAGAAGTTCCCTCTGAAGTTTTTGCAGTAAAGCCAGAAATTTTTGATATGCAAGTAGAGAAAACAAAACAATATTTAAAAGAGATTGAGATACAATTTCAAAAAGAAAACATAGCAACAAAGCTCTTCATAGAAGAAGGCGAAGCTTACGAAAAAATTCTTGAATTGGTGGATAAAATTAAAGCTCAAATGATTATTTTAGGTACCCATGGAAGGACAGGACTTAAAAGACTTCTAATGGGTAGCACCTGCCAGAGAGTAATAGGACTTTCAAAAGTACCGGTTTTAGTGGTTAAATAATATTTAATGAATTTTTTCATCTCAGGTTGGGCAGGATTTAGACAGGCTCTTGATGTACCTGAGGACTGGCATTTTATAATTCCCTTCATTGACCTTGATGAGGAAGGAATTTTAAATTTTTTTAAGGATAAATCAGGCAAAACACTTGTAGGCTGGTCAACAGGGGGGCATATTGTTCTTAAAAATCATCAATTTTTTTCACATCGCTTCAATTCAATAGTAGTAGTTTCAGGATTTAAAAAATTCACAGACTATGTGAATCCAAGAATTCTTAAAAAGATGATGCATAAAATGGAAAATGAGCCAGAAACTGTTATAAGGGAGTTTTTAATTAATTGTGGATGCAAGCCAGTTTTCTCGGAAGATATAAATAAAAAAGCATTAATTAATGGTTTGGAGTTTTTAATGAATTCCGATATTAAAATGAAATCTTCCAGAAAATTAATTCTGATACATGGAAAATATGATAGGGTTCTTCCTTATAAGGCATTGTTTGATTTAAAGAAATTTTTTCCAGAGGTAGAGACACATTTGATTGAAGGGTCTCACTGGATTCCTTTTAAGAGATTTTTTAGTATAATCAAAAAGTGTCTTATCCTCTCAAAATAAAAGAATTTAAAGCTTACTGGATCGGTCAGGTGGTATCTTTAACAGGAACATGGATGCAGCAGATAGCACAGAACTGGCTTGTATATGTGTTAACAAAGTCCGCATTTTATCTTGGTTTGATTTCTTTTCTTGCTTCCTCCCCAATGCTTATTTTTAGTTTGTTCGGAGGAGTGATAGCAGACAGATACTCAAAAAGGAATATTTTAATTGTTATTCAGATATTTTTAATTTTGCCTGCAGTATGTCTCGGAGTTTTAATTCATTTGAATCTTGTAACTGTATGGCATGTTGCTTCAGCTTCGCTTATTGTTGGTATTGCTTCAGCATTTGATGTACCTGCAAGACAAGTCTTTATAACTGAGATAGTCTCAGAGGAGATGATCACTTCTGCTATAGCAATGCAGTCAATGTCTTTTAATATTGCAAGAGTAATAGGACCTTTTCTTGCAGGGATTATAGTAACTCATCTAAATTTTCATACATGTTTTTACCTGAATGCACTTAGCTTTTTGCCACTTATTATCATTCTTTTCAATATCAAACCTGTTTATCATTCAGCAAATCATCATAATTCCTCAATGAAGTATTTTTTTAAAGAGGGTTTCCGATTTCTTATTGGGAACAAATTGATTTTTTATACGATTTGCTCTGTGGGTATTTTTACGATGTTTGGAATCTCATTTATGACAATACTGCCTCTGATAGCTGGAGAAATTTTAAAAACAGGTGCAAATGGTTTTGGCATGATAGTTTCATCTGTGGGAGCAGGCTCTCTTACAGGAGCTGTAATAATAGTTTTAAAGAAGGATATAAAAGAAAAATTCAGGCATATTTTTAGAGCCTCTCTTTTATTTCCTGTAGGACTTTCAGGAATTGCATTTTCAAAAAATTTTTATTTAACATCTGCCTTTGCTTTTTTACTTGGTTTTGCATTTGTAAATTTTTTTGCTGTGAGTAACAGTTTTATTCAATATCAGACAGAGCAGAGGTTGAGAGGTAGAATTATGAGTTTTTTCGCCTTTGTTTTTCTTGGTTTTACACCTATAGGAAATCTTCTTACAGGTGTGCTGGCAGAAAAATATGGTATCAGTATAATTCTTCAAATTTATTCTTTTTTGTGTTTAACTGGAGGAATTATTTTCCTCAGAATTCTTCCCACTATTAGATTAAGAAATTTTTAAAAATTTTTAAGAGTTCATCTTTTTTTGTTATAATGATATGTTTGTAAAAAATTTTATTTTGAGGTTTTAAGATGAAAATTGAGATCTTTGACATACCTGAAGAGGGTCTTGATATTGAATTAGATGAAACTCCAGAAGTTGAGGGTGTAAAAATTACTCAGTCCTTTAAGGCTTTTTTAAGGATAGAAAAAAAGGCTCATGAGGTATTTGTTGATGGACTGGTTACAGGAGAGATAGAACTTCAGTGTAGCAGATGTTTAAGAGAATTCAGACAACCTATAAGAAGTCTGGTTAAAGTAATTTACCATCCCGTAGAGGAACTAAACAAAGAGGAACTTGTAGAACTGAAGAGTGAAGAGATGGATATAGATTTCTATAAAGAGGGTTACATTGATACTAAAGACATAATTCGTGATCAGATTTTACTTAATATACCTATGAAACCTTTATGTTCTGAAGACTGTAAAGGAATATGTCCTGTATGTGGAACAGATTTAAATGAGTTTACTTGTGAATGTGAAAAAAAAGAAATAGATCCAAGGCTTGCTTCATTACAAATACTTTTAAGGAGGATGAAGGCAGATGGCTAATCCAAGACACAGGCATACACCTTCAAGAAGGGACAAAAGGAGGGCAAACTGGAAAATAAATCCTCCAAATCTTATTTTGTGTCCCCAGTGCAAGGAGCCAAAACTTTCCCATATGGTTTGTCCTAACTGCGGTTTTTACAAAGGAAGAAAATATCTGGAGACAGAAGAGTAACCTGAGAAGATGATAAGAGTCGCTGTTGATGCAATGGGAGGTGATTTTGCTCCTGAAGTAAACATCCTTGGCGCATATGAAGTAGTAGCTGACAGGGATGTTGAGATTATTCTTGTAGGTGATGAGAAAAAAATAAAGAATTTTTTACCTGAAAAAAGGGAACTGAAGGGCAGTATATCAATTGTTCATGCTGAAGGCGCTGTTAGGATGGATGAAAGTGTTTCTTCAGCGCTCAGAAGGCGAAATACTTCAATGAGAAAGGCAATAGAACTTCTCAGGGAAGGCAGAGCAGATGCGGTCATAAGTGCAGGGCATTCAGGTGCTATGATGGCTTTAAGTTTTCTGTTACTTGGCAAACTACCAAATGTGCAGCGTCCAGCAATTGCCGCTGTGATGCCAAGTCTGAAGGGGCATTTTATTCTTATTGATGCAGGAGCAAATGTTGACTGTAAACCTGAGCATCTTGTCCAGTTTGCTTTTATGGGCGAATCCTATTACAGAGCGCTTTTTGGTTCTGAGTCTCCCAGAATAGCTCTTTTAAGTATAGGAGAAGAAGGTTCAAAGGGTAATGAGCTCACAAAAGAAGCTTTCAGACTTTTACAGTCTACTAACCTTAATTTTACAGGTAACATTGAGGGAAAGGATATATTTTTTGGCTCTGCAGATGTTGTTGTTTGTGATGGATTTGTGGGCAATATAGTTTTAAAAGTTGGAGAAGGACTTGCAGAGGCATTAATTAAGATGCTTAAACGAGAAATTACAGAAATAATAACAGGCAGGCTTGGTTACATGATGATAAAACCTGCTGTAAAGAGTTTTCGTAAAAAAATAGATTATTCAGAATATGGTGGTGCTTTGCTGGTTGGTATAAATGGCACAGTTTTTATATGTCATGGCAGATCAACAGCAAAAGCAATAAAAAATGCAATAAAGCTTTCTGTGGAAATAATAGAAAAGAAAATATATATGAGAATCTCTGAAAGTTTAAGCAGAATGGAGGATGCTAATGAAAGCCAGAATAATATCAACAGGCTCGTATGTTCCTGAAAAAGTTCTGACCAATTTTGATCTTGAAAAGATGGTTGAAACATCTGATGAATGGATTACTGAAAGAACAGGAATAAAGGAAAGAAGAATAGCCTCCCCTGAGCAGGCAACGAGTGACCTTGCATATGAAGCTTCAGTAAAAGCACTTAAAAATGCAGGTTTAAATGCAGAGGACATAGATTTAATAATAGTTGCAACTATCTCGCCTGATATGCTCACTCCTTCTGCTGCCTGTATTCTTCAGATGAAACTCGGAGCTGTAAATGCAATAGCTTTTGATATAAATGCAGCCTGCACAGGATTTATCTATGCTCTATCAGTTGCAGATAAATTTATAAAAACAGGAGCCTCAAAGAAGGCACTTGTTGTTGGAGCAGAAACTCTTTCACGATTTACTGACTGGACTGACAGAACCACATGTGTTCTGCTTGCAGATGGTGCTGGTGCAGTTATTCTTGAACCTACAAAAAATGATGATGGAATTCAAACAATTGATATCTTTTCAGACGGAACAATGTGGGATTTTATTCACATACCAGCAGGTGGTTCAAGAATTCCTGTTACTGAAGAGGTAATAAAAAAGAGGCTTAATTTTCTGAAAATGAGGGGGAACGATACATTTAAAGTGGCTGTGAGAACCCTTGAAGAAGTTGTCAGCACGACACTTAAAAATACAGGAATAGATTCTTCACAATTGAGCCTTCTTGTTCCGCATCAGGCAAATATAAGAATCATTCAAGCTATGGCTAAGAGGCTTGAACTACCAATGGAAAAAGTGATGATAAATATAAATAAATATGGGAATACATCAGCTGCTTCAATTCCAATTGCTCTTGACGAGGCAAATCAGGAAGGAAGAATAAAAAGAGGAGACTACATAATCCTTGCTGCATTTGGAGCAGGTCTTACATGGGGCGCTGCATTGATTAAGTGGTAGACTTATTTTTCCTTTTTTGCTTTTTCCTTCTGTATTTATTTATATGCCATATTCTTAGGATTCTTTCAATTTTGTCTTTAAAAAGCCAAACTGTTACCATTACAAAAAGAGCAATACCTACAAGGCTCAGGAATTTTTCATACTCCTGATGCCTCAGATAGCTTCCTCCAAGTGAAAGAAGGGCTGTACCAAGAAGTCTTCCAATTCCTGCAATTATTGTAAATTCAAAAACAGAAAGTTTGCTCAATCCAAGAAAATAACTCAGATAATCTTTTGGAAATCCAGGAAGCAAAAAAAGGAAAAATACTATAAAGAGTCCTTTATGATGAAGAAGATAATCAAACTTATTAAGAATCATTGGATCAACCACTCTTTCAATAAATGGTCTGCCAAATATTCTGCCAAGCAAGAAAGCTATAACCGAACCCAGTGTAAGTCCCACTGTGGATAAAAACAGACCAATCACTGTTCCATAAAGATACCCACCGAGCAGTCCTGTGACTTCTCCCGGAATTGGTGCAGCAACAACCTGAAAAGCCTGAATAAGAATAAATCCTATAAATCCGAAAGAACCGAGAGATTTAATAAAAATTTTTAACTTTTCTTCATTTAAAAAAAACTCAATAAGCCCTGATTTATATAATAAAAAAACAGTTAAAGAAATAAGCACTGTTAGAGCCAGAACTCTAAGCAGTGCTTTAAAAGTAACTTTATTTTTTACCACCTGAAAATTTCTCCAGAAAAGAGCTTACAAGCTCTATTGGTAAAGGGAAAAGAATTGTTGAATTTCTTTCCGAAGCTATCTCTTTTAATGTCTGCAGATACCTTAGTTGAAGTGCAGCTGGTTCTGACGCAATTATTCTTGCAGCCTCTGTTAGCTTTTCAGCTGCCTGAAGCTCTCCTTCTGCATGAATAATTTTTGCTCTACGTTCTCTTTCAGCTTCAGCCTGCCTTGCCATTGCTCTGAGCATTTCCTGAGGAAGGTCAACATTCTTAACCTCAACAGCTGTAACTTTAATTCCCCATGGTTCTGTTTGTGAATCAATCACCTGCTGAAGTTCCGCATTAATCTGTTCACGATTCGTGAGAAGATCCTGTAGTTCACTCTGTCCGAGAATGCTTCTGAGGGTTGTCTGTGCAATCTGGCTTGTAGCATAATAAAAATCCTCAACTGCTGTTACTGCCTTGATGGGGTCAATTGGCCTGAAATATACAACCGCATTGACTTTTACCGAGACATTATCCTTTGTAATTATGTCCTGAGCAGGAACATCCATTGTGACAATTCTCAGACTCACTTTAACCATCTTGTCAATCACTGGCCAGATAAGGACAAGACCCGGTCCTTTTACAGGAATAACCCTGCCGAGCCTGAAAACGACGCCTCTTTCATACTCCTTGAGTATTTTGATTGCACTGCTGAGGATATAAATCCCTAAAAAAATGATTACAACCAGTGTTAAAAGCGAAGTTTCAAAAAACATGGTTCCTCCTTAACCTTTTAAAATCTTTAAAAGAAGCTCGTTTACAATTTTTGGATTTGCCTTTCCTTTTGTAAGTTTCATAACCTGACCCATAAAAAATCCTAAAAGCTTTTCCTCGCCAGCCTTAAATCTCTCAACTTCTTTTGGATTTCTTTTAATTACTTCCATAATTGTATCAATTATTGCAGTTTCATCTGAAATCTGTGTGAGACCCTTTTCCTGAACAAGGCTTCCAGGATCCCTGCCAGTTTTATACATTTCTTCAAAAACATCCTTTGCTGTATTTCTGTTTATTGTTCCCCTTTCAACGAGACCTAATAGTTTAACAAGTCCCTCAGGTTTAACAGGGCATTCTTCTATTTCTTTTCCGTCTTCATTTAGGAGTCTAAGAAGTTCAACCATTATCCAGTTTGACACTTCCTTTGGTTTTCCACCATATTTTACTGCCTCTTCAAACCATTCAGCTAAAGCCTTTTCTTCAGTCAGTATCTCAGCATCATACTCTGGCAAACTATAATCTTTAATGAATCTTTCTATTTTCTGATCAGGGAGTTCTGGCATTTGTTTTCTTATTCTGTTAATCCATTCTTCACTGACAATTACTGGAACCAGATCAGGTTCAGGAAAGTATCTGTAATCATGTGCCTCTTCCTTTGAACGCATTGACTGGGTTGTTCCTGTCTGTGAATCCCAGAGCCTTGTTTCCTGAATAATTTTCCCACCTTCACCAAGAATTTTTATCTGTCTTTTTATTTCATACTCCAGCGCCTTTTCAACAAATTTGAAGGAATTAATGTTCTTTATTTCTGTTTTAACTCCAAAATCTGCACTATCAGCAGGTTTTACAGATACATTGGCATCACATCTGAGTGAGCCCTGTTCCATATTGCCATCACAGACTCCAAGATATCTCAGAATGGTTCTGAGTTTCTTCATATAAAGGACAGCTTCACGAGAGGTTTTAATGTCAGGCTCAGAAACTATTTCTAAGAGAGGGACACCTGTTCTGTTAAAATCCACAAAACTATATCCTGACGGATCATGTATGTTTTTACCTGCATCCTCCTCAAGATGAATCCTTTTTATTCTTATTTTCCTTTTCTTCCCATCCACTGTTATTTCAAGATATCCATCTTCACATAAAGGAAGCTCATACTGACTTATCTGGTAACCCTTTGGAAGATCAGGGTAAAAATAGTTCTTTCTTGCAAATCTGCTCAGTGAAGCAATCCTGCAGTTAAGTGCAATCCCTGTTTTTATTGCATATTCTACAGCCTTTTTATTGAGGACAGGAAGAACTCCGGGCATTCCAAGACAGACTGGACAGACCTGCGTGTTTGCATCTGAACCAAAGCGAGTTGAGCAACTACAGAATATTTTACTTTCAGTTAAAAGTTGTGCATGAACTTCAAGCCCTATAACTGCTTCATATTTCATTGACTTGCTCCTTAAAGTACTGGTTTCATTTTATGCCATGGCGTTGATTGTTCATAAGCATAGGCAAGCTGAAGAATTCCAGCTTCATCAAATGGTTTTCCTATTATCTGAAGCCCCACAGGAAGTCCATTTAGAGTAAATCCACATGGAATGGATATTGCTGGCAATCCAGCAAGATTAACAGAAATGGTAAATATGTCTGAAAGATACATCTGAAGGGGATCATCTATTTTTTCACCAATTTTAAATGCAGGGGTAGGAGAGGTGGGGGTTATTATGAAGTCAACTTTTTCAAATGCATTTTCAAAATCCTGTTTTATAAGGGTTCTTACCTGAAGAGCTTTTTTATAATAAGCTTCATAGTATCCTGCTGATAGAGAATATGTTCCAAGCATTATTCTTCTTTTTACTTCTGCTCCAAAGCCTCTCTGGCGTGTTTTCATATACATCTGAAGAAGATCCTTACCTTCAAATCTCAGTCCGTATTTTACACCATCATACCTTGCAAGGTTTGAGGAAGCCTCTGATGTGGCAACAATATAATATGTTGCAATAGCATACTCTGTGTATGGTAAAGAAATTTCCTGAGGAATGCACCCAAGAGATTCAAGGTGTTCAATGGCTTCTTTAACTCTTTCTTCAACTTCCTTATCCATGCCTTCAATAAAATACTCCTTTGGTATCCCTATTTTAAACCCTTTAACTTCTTTGCCGAGATTTTCAGTAAAGTCAAGAACATTTATTGGAACTGATGTTGAATCCATAGGATCATATCCACCTATAACATTCATCAGGATGGCAGAGTCTGAAACACACTTTGTTATTGGACCTATCTGATCAAGGGAGGAAGCAAAAGCAACAAGACCGAAACGTGATACTCTTCCATAGGTGGGTTTAAGTCCAACAACTCCACAGAATGCTGCTGGTTGTCTGATTGATCCACCTGTATCAGAACCCAGTGCTGCTATGCATTCATCAGCAACAACAGCAGCTGCGCTTCCACCAGAACTTCCTCCTGGAACTCTTTCAAGATCCCATGGATTTCTTGTTATATGGAAACCTGAGTTTTCAGTTGATGAGCCCATTGCAAACTCATCCATGTTTGTTTTTCCAACAAGTATATATTTTCCACTGAGCAGTCTTGATGTTACAGTGCTTTCATAAGGTGGATAAAAATTATATAGTATTTTTGATGAGCATGTAGTGAGTATTCCTCTGGTGCATATATTATCCTTGATAGCTAAAGGTATTCCTGTAACAGCATTAATTTTACCTGAAAATAAAAAGTCTTCTGCATCCTTTGCCATTTCATAGGCTTTATCCACTGTCAGTGTAACAAAGGCTTTTACCTTTTCTTCTACTTCCTGAATCCTTTTAAAAACATCAATAATTATTTCATGAGGTCTGACTTCACCATTTCTTATCATTCTGTGAAGTTCTGTAAGGCTGAGTTCATTAAGTTTCAACTTGCCCCCCTTTCTTTTTTTCAAGCTGAACACATTTTATGTAATCTAATTTAATGAAACGCATACAGCCATTGCAGGATATGCAGTCAGCTTTCTCCTTTCCTTTCATCCATTTTTTTGGCAAATCAGGTTCACGTATGAGGGGTCTTGAAATGGATACAAGATCAGCATCTTTTTTCTGAAGTATATCCTCTGCTACAGTCTTAGACCGTATTCCTCCAACAAGAATTATTGGAATTTTAAGAGCTTTTTTAAACTCCCTTGAAAACTCTCTGAAGTAAGCTTCCTTTTCAGGTGAATCTATTCCAGCCCTTACAGGTCTTTCCTCTGGTTTTGATTCAACAATTCCACCACTTACTTCAATTGCATCAATTCCAAGATTTTCAAGTTTTTTGGCTATTCGGAGGCTTTCCTCTAAGGTAAGTCCACCTTCTATAAAGTCTGAGGCATTTAATTTTATCAAAACCGGCCAGTCATATCCAACATTTTCCCTTACACTTTGATAGACTTCTTCAAGAAAATGAAATCTTCTTTCCTCATCTCCTCCCCAGTAGTCATTTCTTCTGTTTGTATGAGGAGAAAGAAACTGATTTACAAGATATCCATGAGCACCATGAATCTGAATTCCATCAAATCCTGCTTGTCTTGCTCTTCTGGCAGCTCTGCCAAAGGATTCAATCAACTCCCATATTTCTTCCTGTGTAAGCTCTCTCGGCATCACTTTATAAATAGGTTCATACAAAGCTGATGGAGCAACAGGCTCTGCTCCACCCAAAAAAAGGGGAGCGCACTGTCTTCCACCATGGCTTAGCTGAATTACAATTCTACCTCCAGCTTCATGAACAGCCTTTGTGAGATTTTTTAATCCATCAATATAAAAGTCATTGTGAATGCAGAGCATATTCGGTGCACTTCTGCCTGATACATGAACAAGAGCATTTCCCGTAATTAAAAGACCAGCACCACCTCTGGCAAGCTTTACATAGAGATTTATCAGTTTTTCTGTAACAAAGCCATCTTCATCAGCCATTTTTTCATATGTTGCTGAACGAATAATTCTGTTTGGCATTTTTATTGTTTTTATTTCAAAAGGTGTAAAAAGTTTCATTTAATCACCATCCTTGAAGCAAGTTTAATAGCCTCAATGAGGCTTGTTGGCTCGGCTTTTCCCTGCCACGCAATATCATACCCGCTTCCATGATCAGGTGATGTTCTTATGAATGGAAGTCCAACTGTGAAGTTTACGCCTCTGTCAAATGCCAATAGTTTAAATGGTGCAAGTGCCTGATCATGGTACATTCCAACAACAATATCAAACTCACCCTTACTGGCACGAAAGAATAAAGAATCAGCAGGATAAGGTCCTGATACATTTATTCCGAAAGCTCTTGCCTCCTTTATTGCAGGTATAATTTCTTCAATTTCTTCTCTTCCCATAAGTCCTTCTTCTCCTGCATGGGGATTGAGTCCGCATATAGCGATTTTTGGATTTTCAATCTGAAGCATATCACATGCTTTTTTGGCAAAAAATATTGTTTTTATAACCTTTTCTTTTTTTATAAGATGTGGAACTTCTTTGAGAGGCACATGAATTGTTGCAAGAATTACTTTAAGTGGTTCACTGTAGAATGCCATTGCGTAATCTTCAGTATCTGTGAGTGCTGCAAGCATATCTGTGTGTCCGAGCCATGGAAGTCCTGCCATTCTCAAGGAAAGCTTTGTAATTGGGGCTGTAACAATGGCTTCTATTATCCCAAGTCTGTAAAGTTCAACAGCTTTTCTTATGTATGAAAAAGATGCCCTTCCAGATTCTTCAGAAGGTTTCCCTATAAGAATATGCTCTGGATTTTTAATTTCATTAAGATTAAGAATTTCTATATTGTCAGGATTAAAATCCATTCCGATTGCTTTAATAACCTTTTTTATTACTTCCCTGTCTCCGATAACAAGAGGATTACAGATTTTATAAATATCTTCCTGAGCAAAGGCTTTGACAATAATTTCTGGACCCACTCCTGCAGGGTCTCCCATTGTTATAGCAATCCTTCTTTTTTTTGCCAATTTTTTTCTCCCTTAATATTTTAAAACCGTGTCATCATGTTGTGGTACAAATTTAAAGAATGCCTCACTTAATCCCTCATTTATTCTTACATTATAAAAATCAATCTTTATTCTGTTGCCTGCACCATCTATTACTTTAATGGATCTAACTGGAAAATCTGAATTCTGAACCACAACTTCAACAGTTTTAATATTTCCCATCCTGCTTTTCGGTATTAAAATTAAAGTATCTGAAGATTTTAAGTTTACTTCAAAATCTTTTGCCAGATCAGCCATTCTTGATAGCAGTGCAAGAGGAAGCTGTCCATAGGTTTCAGCTTTGAACTCACTCTGTATTGCCTGTTTTTTTGTTTTATCGTATACTGTAAGGGCTTCTTTATCAAGATAAATTACTTGATTAAATTTTCCTGAATACTGCCATCTTATCTTATCCCTTTTTATATAAAATCTGCCTTTGAACTGTTTGGTCTGGTTTAAATCCTTTATATAACTTGTCTGTGTGAAGCTTCCGCTTACGTCATTTATGTTTTTGTAAGCATTTTCAAGTATAGATAGGGCATCTTCCTGAGAATAACACACAGTTAAATAGAGCAATACAATAAATAATGCTTTCAATATGATTGTCATAAATTTAATTATACCAGTCCATTCTATTTTTTGGCACATACCAGTAAATATAATTATGCCATATTCCGGCAACTCCTAACTGAATTCCCTTTATTCTTTTGTTTATAGCAATAATAGTATCAGGTACATAAAGAAAGGTATATGGCTGCTCTTCTGTTATTAATTCATGAATTCTCCAGTAAAGTTTTTTTCTCTGTTGTTTGTCAAGGATCTGTCTTGCCTTTTCAATAAGTCCGTCAACTTCAGCGTTGCTAAATCCAACAAAATTGAACTCACCGGGCTTTGTTTTTGATGAGTGAAAAATATCATACAGATCAGGATCACGGGAAAGTGCCCATCCAAGAAGCACTGCTTGAAACTGTCTTTTTGTAACAAGGTCAAGGAAACTCTGCCACTCAAGGACTCTTATTTTAAGCTCAATCCCGATTTTTTTTAACTGTTCCTTAACAATCTGAGCTGTTTTAAGCCTTGCTTCATTACCCTGATTTACAAGTAATACAAATGAGAATCTGCGTCCGTTTTTTTCTAAGACCCCATCCTTTGATATTTTCCAGCCCAAATCATTAAGAATTTTTTTTGCCCTTTCAGGATTATATTCAAAATCCTTTACTTGAGGATTATATGCCCATGAGGCTGGGGGAAAGGGTCCTGTGCATGGAGTTCCAAGTCCAAGAAGAACTCCTTCTATGATTTCTTTTTTATTTATTGCATGTGCAATTGCCTGTCGAACTCTTTTATCAGAAAATAAAGGGTCTTTTAAATTATATCCAATATATGTATAGCCAAAGGAAGGATACCTGTAAACATTGAAATACTTTTTAAAATACGATTTTTCACCATAATACCTGTACTGTGCTGGATTAAGCCCCATATAATCAACTCCTCCGAATCTAAGCTCAAGAAACATAGTTGATGGATCAGGAATTATCCTCGTTATAAATCTTTCAAAGAAAGGTTCTCCTTCAAAGTATTCTCTGTTTTTCTCAAGAATAACTCTCTGCCCTGTTATCCACTCCTTCATTTTATATGGACCTGTTCCAACAGGTGCTCTATTCATGGGAGAGTTGAATAAGTCTTTTCCCTCAAGTAAATGCTTGGGAAGAATTCCCATTCCCCATGACTCAAGGGCGGGAGCAAAGGGTTTTTCATAGATGACCTTTACAGTGTATCTGTCAATTGCCTTAATCTCTTTTACAGGTCCGTAGTTACTGCTGTAAGGAGTTGGATTTTTCGGGTCAGTTAAAGCATTATATGTAAAAACAACATCTTCTGAGGTGAATTCCACCCCATCATGCCATTTAACCCCTTTTCTCAAATAAAATATTATTTGCTTTCCATCCCTTAATATTTTCCAGTCCTGTGCGAGATCTCCGATCAAGTTTAAATCTTTATCGTATTTTGTGAGTCCATTGAATATTCTTCCGCTTATATCAGCACTTGCAGAGTCAGATGCAAACAGTGGCAGGAGTCTTTTTCCATCAGCAGATGAAGCACCTGTAAGAGAAAATGGCTCTTTTATATCAGGAGGCTTCTGGCAGCAGAGGAGAAATAAAGCCAGAAAGATAATAAATTTTTTCAGCATTTATTTTTTCTGTTCTTCTGCTCCCTGAGGCTGTTTGTCTTGCTGGAGTGGTTTACTCTGTACAGGCACAGGAACATCAGAAACTACAGATTTTGTCCTTGTTGTTATATATGTGAGAAATAAAGAAGAAAGCATAAACAGAATTGCAACAACTGTTGCAACCTTGTTAAGAAATGTTACTGCTCCTCTTGGTCCAAAAAGTGTCTGTGAGGAACCTCCTCCAAAGGCAGGACCGAGTTCTGCTCCTTTTCCTCTGTGAAGAAGAACAACAATTATCATCAAGAAACACAGTATTATGTGAATTGTTATAAGCAAGGTTTTCATAGGTTTTTCTCCCTCCTGTTTTTTTCCTCATATTTAATAATTTTTGAAAATTTTACAGGATCAAGGCTTGCTCCGCCAACTAAGACTCCGTTTACTTCAGGAATATTCATGATTGAATAAATATTATCAGGAGTCACGCTTCCACCATAAAGTATTCTAACAAAGTTTGCCTCATCTGAGTATAACTCTGTGAGTTTTTTTCTTATAAATTCATGAGCTTCCCTTATTTGTGCTTCTGAAGCTACGATTCCTGTTCCAATTGCCCATACAGGCTCATATGCTATAACTATTGCTTCAGGATTGTCAATACCTTCAAGACCGAATGTAAGCTGGCTTTTTAAAACATCAAAAGTCTTATTGCTCTGCCTTTCATCAAGGGTTTCACCAATACAGAGAATTACATTTAAACCCGCATTCAGGCAAGCTTTAATTTTTTTATTTATAATCTCATCGGTTTCAGAAAAGTATTTTCTTCTTTCTGAATGACCTATTATGACATAGTGAACTGATAGCTCCTTAAGCATCACTGGAGAAATTTCACCTGTAAATGCTCCGTGCATTTCATAGAAGGCATTTTGTGCTCCGAGTTTGATATTTGTGTTTTTTAATACCCTGCCAACACTTTCAAGACATACAAAAGCAGGAGCAATCCCGACTTCTCTGTCATTAACTTCCTTTACAGAAGGAATAAATTTCTCAAGAAAGCTTAATGCTTCCTTGACGGTTTTATGCATTTTCCAGTTAGCCATGAAAAGATTTTGCATAATTTAAAAGTTTAATTCAATTTTTGATTTTTAGTCAATTTTACCATGCCTAAAGGTGGTTACTATGTTGAAATGTCACACTTAATTACTAATTTAAGATGTCATGTATATGTTAGCCTTTCTTTTATGAGAACTAAAACTATAAGAGGGAGGCTAAATGAGAAAATATAGGGGTATTTATGGCTTTATACACAGACAAAGGCCTTCATTTTAAACAACAAGGCATGGAGGGCTTCATTATCAGGTAGAAGTAGAACAGAAAGAGACCCAGATACAAAGGGCATTAGGGAGTCAGGGATAAGACTAATTAATGCCAATTCACCTCAAAAATTTAAAAATTAAAAACTGTATCAAGTAAAATTAGGGACTAAGTTGGTAAATTCGGGAAAGATGGAAAGCTTATAGAAGAAAGGAGTCTTCTGTTCATCTCATGGGCTTTCTTTTACAGATATAGAGTCCACAGAGAGAATGGCGTGTTCCTCTAAATCCGTAAGATTTTTTTGTGCTATAATTTTTTATGACTGTTTTAAAAAGATTAAATGCTATATTCAGAAAGGATGGCTTAAAAGATTTTCCTTTTCTTCGGCTTTCATTTATGTCGATCAGAAAAAAAATAACCTTCAATTTCCTTTTGAGCGTATCTATTATTATTGCCCTTGCTGTTTTTGAATATCTGAATTTTTTAGAAATAAGGAATGAGATAAAGAATCTCGAGGTTGTTGATACTTTAAGGAGCAAATCGCTGCAGTTGAGAAGACACGAGGAAAATTTTTTTCTTCTAAGCCCTTCTGAGTCAGGGCATGAGTTAAATGAGATACACAGATATATGGATGAAATTACATCAATTATCAGCACTGCACAGAAACAATCTCACCCTGCTTTTTTCAAATATATTTTTAGTAAAGGCAAGATAATGGCTGATCAGGAGGCTCTCTCAAGGCTGAGAACATCTGTGGATAAATACAATGAACTTTTTCAGGTAATAGAAAAGACCTCTAATGAAGTTTTAGGACAACTATATAACTTAAGGAGACACCCCGATTACGAAAGAATAAGCCTCCTTGTGGAGGTAACCTTTCTTGAACAGCCCTCAGTTGTAGCAGAATTTCTCAGGCAGAAACATATCATATCAGCTGATCACAGGATATTCCTCATGATGAAAGACCTCCATAGCAACATTCAGATGCTCAGGAAATACGGAGATGATATAATCTCTATATCAAAGAAGCTTGATGGTTTGGCAAGACAGAGAGCAGAAAAAATCATCCTCGTTTCAAAAATTGCCATACTTGTCTTTTTACCTTTATTCATCATAACAGGACTTGGACTTCTTTTCATAGTTTCGGGGAGTGTTGTAAATAGATTAAAACTACTCATTGACTTTGTGGAAAAAACGGGAAGAGGAAATTACTCTCCCATACCTGTCATGACTCCTGAAGGTTCTATTGATGAGGTAAGTATCCTGATTCAGAAATTCAATGAAATGGAAAACCAACTTGCTAAGAGGGAAGATGAGCTTGAAAGAAAAAATAGAGAACTCATTCAGTCAAGAAAGCTTGCTGCCCTTGGTAGTCTTGCTGCCGGCGTTGCCCATGAGCTGAATAATCCCTTAAACAACATTTATATATCAGCACAGGTTCTTAAGAGAGAGGCACGCAATTTACCGAATCCATCAATTCAGGAAGTCATCGATGACATAATGAACCAGTCCCTTAGGGTTAAACACATAGTGGCAGATCTTCTAGAGTTTGCAAGGGGAAGAGAACCTGTCTTCAGGGAGACAGATTTAAGAGAAGTGGTTCTCGGTTCGTATAAATTCGTAAGTACTACAAGAAATACAAAAGAAATAAACTTTTCTCTTGAGCCAGATATCCCTTCTCTTATGATAAAGGCAGATCCTGAGCAGTTAGAAAGGGTTTTTATCAATCTTTTCAATAATGCCATAGATAGTATGAAAGGCAGAGGAGATTTAAAGGTATCTGCCATGAAGGCAGGCGAGGCTCTCTTGATTAAGGTTTCTGACACTGGTGAGGGCATCCCACCTGAACTCCGTGATAAGATATTCGAGCCTTTTTACTCAACAAAAGAAAGGGGTACGGGTCTTGGTCTTGCCATTGTGTATAATATAATCAAAAAACATGGCGGTGATATAACAGTAGAGAGTGAAGTTGGGAAAGGAACTACTTTTACTATAAAACTATGAATTTCAGGATACTCATAGCAGAGGACGAAGAGATTACACTAAAGCACCTCATTAATACCCTGACGAAAGAGGGTTATGAGGTTGTTGGGGTCAGTAATGGTAGGGAAGCTGTTGAAACCCTTCAGAGAGAAAGATTTGAGCTCGTTATAACAGATATAAAGATGCCGGAGATGAGTGGTATGGAAGTACTGGAAAAGGCAAAGGAGATAGACCCGGATATTGAGGTAATGATTATCACAGGCTTTGGAAGCATAGGTTCTGCGGTAGAGGCAATAAAGAAGGGGGCATACGATTATATTACGAAACCCTTTGACCTTGACGAAATCGTCATAAAGGTAAGGAATATTCAGGAAAAGAGGGTTCTTAAAAAAGAAATTACAGCCCTCAAGGCATATTTTTCAATGAATCAACAAATAACCATCATAGCAAAAAGTAAAAGTATGCAGGAGATCCTTCAGACTGTGGAAAATATCAAGAATTCAGACTGTAACGTCCTGCTTACAGGTGAGACGGGTACAGGCAAAACCCTTATTGCAAAGATAATCCATTTTACAAGCAAAAGGCAGAATATGCCTTTTTTATCTATAAACTGTGCAACTCTCACAGAAGAACTTCTCGCGAGCGAACTCTTCGGTCACGAGAGGGGCGCTTTTACTGGTGCGGTAAAGACAAAACAGGGACTCATAGAGATTGCTGATGGGGGTACTCTTTTTCTTGATGAGATATCTGAAATGTCAACAAATCTTCAGGCAAAACTCCTCAAGGTGATAGAAGACAAAGAGTTTTACAGAGTTGGAGGGACAAGACATATAAAGGTGGATGTAAGGTTCATAGCAGCCACAAATCAGGATATAAGAAAGGCTGTTCAGGAAGGCCGATTCAGGGAGGATCTCTATTACAGGCTCAATGTTATGGAGATATTTATTCCACCTTTAAGGGAAAGGAAGGAAGATATAGAACCCCTGAGTAATTATTTATTAAAGAAGCATCTTGCAAAGACAAATAAAAAAATCAAGGGATTCAGTATGGAAGCGATGGAGATACTCATGAATTACAGTTTTCCCGGGAATGTGAGGGAGCTGGAGAATATCATTGAAAGGGCAATAATCCTTGAAAAAACAGATATGATAAAACCCGAAAGCCTTCCCCAGACACTCAGGATATTCCACATAGAGACCTTTGAGCCCGAAAAGATAAAACCCCTTAGCGAGATAACAAAGGAGTATGCAGAGAGGGTTGTGGAATTCTTTGGTGGCAACAGGTCAAAGGCAGCAGAGGCACTCGGAATCTCAAGGACAACCCTCTGGAGGATTCTCAGTGGTGAGGATACAGAACTCAGAGGTCAGGTATCCGATGTCTAACTGGTATAATATTCAGCTGTGTTCATCACTGTTCAAATCTGAAACTTAAAATCCTTCCTATTTTTTAAGACTTCTTTAAAAATCAACATTTTTATTCTGGCATGCCTTTTGATTTTTTTCATTCTAAATGCTAAGAAGGCAATTAATGCTTGTTGTTCATCATGATGAGGACATTGAGGAGGGGCTTTCCTATACATTGGAACTTGCCCGTATTATGAAGAAGGCGATATCAATCTTAATGATTTACAGGAGGAAGGCAATGGAGAGGTTTGAAGACTACATGGTTGCAACTACCTTTGCCGAAGAAGGTGATTTCAAGACAGCAAGGGAAATGATAATCCATGACTTTAAAGTTAAGGGCATAGATTACGAGGATGGACTGAAATTGATAAAGGAAAGATGTAGGTCTCAGGGTGTGGAATTTGCTGGCATCAGCAGTTCAAAAGGTAATCTTATCTCTGGAATAAAGAATCTTGTAGAAGACAATAGCTCCATAGACATGGTCCTGCTCAGTCCTTCTGTAACTCATTCGGCAAAAGACCTACTCTATAGGCTTGTGAAGTGTCTGTCAATCCCCATTGTAACCATGGTAAAGAATATCAAGGGAAAATCTGCATAGAGGAGGACGAATGTATCTTTATTTGCCTGTAGCATTAACAAGTATTAGTATCTTTATCCCTGTTGGTCTTGGTCTTATTGTAGGACTTCTATCAGGGCTCTTTGGTGTTGGTGGAGGATTTCTCATGACGCCCCTTCTAATGATGTTCGGTATCCCACCCGTTGTATCAGCAGCCACTGATACAAACCAGATAGTTGCAGCATCTGTATCAGGCACCTATGCTCACTGGAGAATGGGGAATGTGGATTTCAAGATGGGTCTTCATCTATTAATTGGAAGTTTTACAGGGGGTCTCATAGGAGTCCAGTTGATAAAGATTCTCAGGGCGATGGGGAATGCAGACTTTGCAATAAAGCTCACCTATGTAATAATGCTTGGTGGGGTTGGTACATATATGTTCTTTGAAAGCCTCTCGGCATTAAGAAAAAAGAAAAAGGCAGAATTTTTACCTCAAGAGAAAAAAGAATCAGCCATAGGAAGATTTCTAAAATCCCTTTCTTTCCAGACCTATTATCATAAGTCAGGTGTCACTCACTCAATATTTGTGCCTATACTCCTTGGTGGTTTTGTAGGAATTCTTGCAGCAATAATGGGAGTTGGAGGTGGGTTTCTAATGGTCCCTGTAATGGTTTATATGCTCAGGATGCCGATGCATGTAGTTGTCGGAACGAGCCTCTTTCAGATTCTTTTTACCTGTATAGAGGTGACCTTTCTTCAGTCCTATACAAACCATGCTGTTGATTTCATCCTTGCAGTGCTTCTTCTGCTCGGCTCCACCGTTGGAGCTCAGATAGGAGCTGCCTTTGGAAGGAAGTTAAAGGGTGAACAGCTCAGGATACTTCTGGCATGTATTGTTCTTGCGGTAGCGATAAAGATTATTATTGAACTAACACTGACTCCATCATTACTCATAGGACAGACAGGAGGACATTGATGAAAAAATTAATACAGTCTAAGTTTTACTTTTATTACAAAGGACTGCTTATCACAATTCTATCCATTCTTTTGTTTATACCTGAAATATCCTCTGCTACTCTCACGGTAAAGGCAAACCATGACCATATAAAGATAAATTTTTTCTATCATGGTGATGAGGTTAATGTAAGTGGCATTTCTGATGAAGGTCTTGACCTGATTATTAAGATAACCTCTCCAGAGATACACCAGGTGATGAAGAAGAAAGGTAAGGTGGCAGGACTACTCTGGATGAATGTAGGCACACTGAATTTTGAACATGTACCAAACCTCTATTTTTTACATACCACAGGAAAACTTGACGAACTCCTTGAAAAAAAAGAGATGGATAGATACATAATTGGTTACCCAGCACTTTTCAAACATGTGGAGATTACTTCTAATGAGAAGACAAAAACTGTTGCATTGACCGGGGAAGAAAAAGAACAATGGTTCAAGGAGTATGTGAAATTCAAGGAGTCACTGAGTTTATATCATCTATCAGAGGGAGATGTCTCTATAAAAAAGGTTGAGAAAGGCTTACAGGATTACCATATCAGGATAGAATGGCCTTACCAGGCACCTCCTGGCGAGTATACAGTAACAGTTTATGGCATTAAGAATAAGCAAGTTGTAGAGACTGCGGAGACAAAGGTTTTTGTTGAGCAAGTTGGTGGTGTAAAAACACTTTCAGATATGGCTAAGAATTACAGTGCAATCTATGGCATTATATCCATCATTGTTGCTATTGCAGCAGGTTTTGGTGTTGGAATGATATTCAGGAAAGGAGGTTCCCACTGATGTATAACAACATACTCGTAGCCTTTGATGGTTCAGAATTCAGCAAAGCTGCCCTTGTTGAAGCATCAAACTGGATTAAGAGGCACGGCGGAAAGGTCATTATGGTACATGCTGTATATTTTGATGAAGAAGAGTTCGTCATTGCTCCAGAGCAGAGGGAAAAGAGGTTTGAGGTCGGTAGGAATATTTGCTACCAGACGATGCAAAATGTCTCTTCTGAATTCAATATAGAGGTTGAATCCATTATCTGCGAGGGTGAACCTCCAGATGTAATTATTGACATTGCGAAAGAAAAGAAAATTGAACTTATATCAATGGGTACTTATGGAAGCAAAGGTTTCAAAAGATTAATCATTGGGAGTGTTACATCAAAGGTGATACTGAATGCACCCTGTGATGTTATGGTTGTAAAGAGGCTGAGCAGCGAATGCAAAGGTGAATATAAATCAATACTTGTGCCTTTTGATGGCTCTCAGTTCAGCAAGAAAGCACTTGAGAGAGCCTGTGATTTATCAAAAGTTGACCCTGCTGAGATAACTGTCCTCTATGTGATACCGAGATACGAAGAGATGATAGAGTTCTTCATGACAGATTCCATCAGAAGGGCGATGCTTGATGAGGCAAACAGGATTCTTGATGCAGCAATGGCGATTGCAAAAGAAAAAGGAGTAACCATATCTGCCACCATTAAAGAGGGTCATGCTGCAGACAATATTATAGAGACAGCAGAAATGCTAAAGAACGATCTCGTCATTATAGGCACCTATGGATGGAAGGGTGTAAGCAGGGCGATCATGGGAAGCACAACAGAGCGCGTAATAATGAATGCCTCATGTCCTGTGCTTGCAGTTCGATGAAGGGTTATAGAAAGGTCTTAATAGCAGTTAACGGTTCTATGAATGTCCTTGAGGAGGGATTAAGGATAGCCCGTGACGAGGGCTGCTGGGTTACAGTTTTAAAGGTGATACCTCCAAATGAGGGAGATCTCCACCTTACAGGTATCAAGAATATAGAGGATATTTTTATGAGTGGAGTAGGAAAATCAATCTCTCAGATAAGGAATATTGCCAGTTCAAATAGAACTCTTATAAAAATCAAAATTGAAGAGGGTGATATAAGTAAAAAGATAATAGAGGTTGCAGAGGAGGAACAGTGTGACCTGATCATTGTAGGCTCGAAGAAAAGGAAAGGCATTAAGAGATTATTCGGTGAAAATGTCTTGAAAAAGGTGATTAATAACTCACCATGTCCTGTGCTTGTGGTGGGAAGATAAATAACTTAAATTTAACCTCTTGCAATGTCCGCTAACGGTTTATCCAAACCTGTTCGGATAAATCAACTCTGGCTGAAATGCCAGTACAACATAATCCTTCTTTATTCTCATCCAAATTTCACATCATCGCTTAATCACTGAGGAATCATAGTATTAATTAATTACTCTTGTCGCTTTTTTTATCAGATTTTTTCTTTTCCTTTTTTGGACTCATATAAGTCAACAAAATTTAAGGGGTCAGGAATTAATGGAGTAAGTCCCGATCTTTTTGTCAAATCTGCTATAGATTCTCTAATAAAAGGAAACATGATTGACAAGTTTTTCTTTCTCAGGCATTTTATCAAAAACGAATATTTAAGTTGTCAGATTTAGTTTAATATATTAAACTAAATTAATGATATCTGATGAGATACAATTCCCTCACTACACAATTTTAAAGGCTTCTGCAGGTTCGGGTAAAACTCATGCTTTAACAGAAAGATATGTTTACTTTTTACTTTCAAAAAAAATTCCTTCAAATAACCTGAGAAACATCTTAGCGATAACCTTTTCAAATAATGCATCCTATGAGATGAAAAGCAGAATTCTTGAGTTGCTGAAATGCCTTTATCTTAAGGATGAATCTTTAAGGAGCTTCTGTGACAATCTCTGTCTTTCTCAGGATGAGGCTTCAGAGCTTGCAGGTAAAGTCATTGATGAAATTTTAAGTAATTACTCTGATTTTCAGGTTAGAACAATAGATAGCTTTATGACAAATGTTTTTAAGGCTTCAGCCCTTGATTTTGAATTTAATCCAGATTTTGAAATTCACATGAATAATGAATCTCTGATGAAGTATGCATATGACTTATTTTTAAAGGATGCGGGAGTGCAGCCGGATGTGACACAGCTTTTTGAAGAGATGACAGAAAAAATACAGGACAGTGTGAACTCTTTTGTATGGGATCCAGCAACAGAGATATACAGAAAAATTAAAAGGATTTATGAAGTTTTAACGAAAACTGACAGAGAGATTGCAGTGTTTGATGAAGAATTATTTGAAAAAAAGAGAAGGATTGAGTTGGAACTCTGTAAGTTAATGCAGAAGATTTCAGAAGAAGTAAAAAGGTCTGGACTTGAGAGAAATAATCAGAATAAAATTTTTGATGAATTTCCAAGAATAATTAAAGAGAAAAGACTGATTGAATTAATAGACAGAGGAATTAAGACATGTCCTGTAAAAAGGAACAAAAAGTTTCAGGATAGATATGAAATGATTGAATCCCTCTGGAAAGATTTTCAGAGTCTGGTCTCACTGTATACAGAGCTTTACTGTCAGAGTTACTTCATGCCGTACATAAAAATATTTGAAAATTTTTATCAAAGACTCCAGGAGATAAAAAAAAGAGAGGGTAAAATATTTATAGAGGATATTAATAAACTGCTTTCAGGTTATCTTAATGAGGAGTATGTTCCTGAAGTTTACTTCAGGATTGGTGAAAAAGTTTACCATTTTTTCATAGATGAGTTTCAGGATACATCTACCCTTCAGTGGTTAAATTTAAAGCCTCTTATAGAAAACTCTCTTTCTGAAAAGGGAAGTTTATTTATTGTTGGAGATACAAAGCAGGCAATATATACATTTCGTGGAGCGGATTATAAAATTATGAAACAGTTAGAGGACAAAGATGTTTTTCCATCAGCGAAAAAGATTGTGGAAAAACTAAATGTTAACTATCGCAGTAGAATAAGCATAATTAAGTTTACAGAGGATTTCTTTAAAAAAACCATGGCTTTAGATGATAAATATAAACAGGCAGCTAACTTAACAGGACTAAATGATTGTGAACAGATTCCGCATGAGGAATTTACAGAGAATGGGTATGTGGAGATTAAATTTTTAAGCGATGAAGATAAATTAAAAGATTTTTTAAGAGATGTTATTGATGATTTAATGCACAGGGGTTACAGACTCAAGGATATAACAGTTCTTGCTTCAAAAAATGAACAGGTTGAGATGTTGAGCTTTTTACTCAGTGAGCTTGGAATTCCATTTCTTTCTTACAGCAGTGTGGATGTAAAAAAGAGAAAGGTTACTTCAGAGATAATTTATCTGCTTAAGTTTCTGGACTCTCCTCTCGATGATTTTTCTTTCTCTGTTTTTATTATGGGTGATATTTACAGAAAACTTCTTGAAAAATCAGAAATCTTAGTTGATATAAATGATTTTCTTTTAAGAAACAGGGATGTTTCACCTCTTTACAAGGTTTTTGAGAAAGAATTCCCAGATCTCTGGAAGAAGCATTTTGAAAATCTCTTCAAATTGACAGGATATCTTCCTGTTTATGATTTAGTTTCTACTGCAATAAGTAATTTTCAGATTTTTGAGATAATACCTGAAGAAGAAGCAACTTTTCTAAAGATACTGGAACTTGTAAGATTTTTTGAAGGCAGAGGGCTCAGCAGTATAAAAGATTTTGTAGATTTCTTTTCAGAACCAGCTGAAGATGAAACTATCTGGAATATAAGCCTTCCAGCTGATACTGATGCTGTAAAACTCATGACCATTCATAAGGCAAAGGGGCTTCAATCCCCTGTGACAGTTGTGTTTCTTGAAAATAAAAGGAATCCCTCAGATGGTATGGTTTTATACGAATCAGATAGAATTCAGATTCTTAAAATAAATGAAAAAGTTGCTGAAAAATCTGAAGAACTAAGGAAAATAAAGAACAATGAGGCGCTTTCAGATATTGTTGAGCTTTTGAATAAACTTTATGTTGCCTTTACAAGAGCTGAGAAAGAGCTTTATGTTGTCTGCAGAATTAATGAAAAAGATGAAAAAAATTATCCCTTCAATGTGTTATCAGGTTACCTGAATAAATCAATTGGAGAAAAAACAAAAAAAGAGATATCAGAAAAACAAGAAAAAGCAAAGCAACTCTTACACTATAAAGGAAAAATAGATTCAAGCAGCTTTGATTTGGTTCATTTAAAAGAAAAATCAAGAGGGGAACTCATTCATAAAATTTTATCTAAAATTGAGTTTATTGATGAAGACTTAGAAGACAGGGTTAGTTCAATTATTGAAGAATTGAGTAAAGATATTGATTATGAAGAAATTAAAGAAAGTGTCTTAAAAACAGTTAAAAATACCCATTTAGCAGAGTATTTTGTAGAAAAGCAGGAAAGAAAAGTTTTCAATGAGTTTGAAATATGCGATGCAAAAGGATTACTTCACAGAATTGACAGATTGGTAATTGATAGAAACACTGTTACTGTAATTGACTACAAGACTGGAAGACCTTCAGAACTCTATCCTGTTCAACTTAAGCTTTACATGGATCTTGTTTCAAATATTTTTTTAGATAAAAAAGTAAAAGGAATTCTTTATTACATTGATTCTGAGGAAACAGTATGGATCTGACTCTTGAACCTGAGGAAGATATTATTGAAAAGATTGCTTGCCTTATTGACAGCGCCGGCTTTGATCTTTCAGATAACCTGATTGTTTTTCCTGGTAAGAGGCCCGCACATTATCTGAGAAAGGCAATTGCGGATAAGTTAAAGAAACCTTTTATACCTCCAAAAATTCTTTCAGCAGATGAATTTGTTGATTTTGTATTTCAGAAAATAAATAACTCCCGAGCAATAGAACCCTTAGATGCTGTTACGATAACTTATGAAATCTGCAGAGGTAAAGATTTCATAAAACCATTTTTCAGAAAATTTGACCACTTTATTAATTATGGCTTAAAACTTTTCAATGTTTTGGAGGAGCTATACATAGAATGTATAAGTCCTGATAAACTTAAAGAAGTTGAGACATTGATTGAAATTCCCATTGCTTCAACTAATAGTTTAAGATTTCTTTCAGAGACCTATAAAGAGTTTTACAATAAACTTAAACAGCTGAACCTTTCAACACGTTCACTCAGATACAGAGCAGTTTCAGATTTTCAGGATTTAGACAAACTTTTACCATTCAGAAAGATAATATTTGCAGGTTTTTTTGCATTTACAGAAGCAGAAAAAAGAATTCTTAAAAGATTGAATGATTTATCTGAGTTTTTATTTATCCGTCATTGTGATGATAATTTTATAGAAGTTGATAAACTAAAGTTTTACAGCTGTCCTGATGTTCATGCAGAGGTAAAGATTGCTGGTGAGATACTAAAAAATTCAACTTTTAATGAAAAAACTGTTGTTGTATTGCCAAACTCTGAGACCCTCTTTCCACTTATAAGACACGGAATTCCTTATCTTGAAGAAAAAGACTTCAACATCTCAATGGGGTATCCTCTTTCAAGAACTCCCGTATTCGGATTTTTTATGAATCTTTTTGAGGTTGTAAATACAATGGAAAATGGACAGATATATGTTCCAGCCTATCTTAAATTCATGCTCCATCCATATACAAAAAATATTCTGTTTAAAGGCTCAGCAGAGCTTAACAGGATGATATTTCACGAAATGGAAAAAATTTTAAAGGATGAAGATTTAATCTTTACAGAATTTGAATGGATTGAAAGAGAAATCCCTGCTCAGGTTTTAAAAGGTTTGAGCAATGTATATTTCACTTCAAAGGAAATAATGGAACATCTTAAATTAGTCCATGAAAATACAATAAAAAAGTTTATTTCATTTGACAGCATAGCCTCCTTTTCAGAAACAGTGAAAGAAGTTTTGATTTTTATTTATGAAAAAACCACAGCAAGATTTCATCCACTTTTTTATCCTTATGTAGAGGCATTTATAAAAGAATTTGAGAAACTTTCTTCCTCACTTATATCTCAATATAGCATTGAGTCTTACTTTAATTTTTTTAAGAATTTCATAAACTATGTGAGATTCCCCTTTCAAGGAACACCACTCAGGGGATTACAGATTCTTGGTTTTCTTGAGACAAGGAGTATAAAGTTTAAAAAGGTTATTTTTCTTGATTTGAATGAAGGTATTTTCCCTGATCTTTCAGAAGACTATTTCCTGCCTTATTCTATAAGAAAAGCACTGGGACTTCCAACATATCATGACAGGGAAAAACTCCTTTATTATTATTTTTTTAATCTTTTAAAAGGTGCTGAAGAAGTCCATCTGATTTATGTGAAGGATGACAGGATGGAAAGATCAAGATTTATAGAGAAAATAATCTGGGAGTCAGAAAAGTTAAAGGCAAAGATTTTAAAAAACGAACTGATACAGCCTGTGACATACAGATTGAAACTTAAAACTAACTGCCCGCAGGAAATTACAAAGACTGAGCAGACAATGAATATCTTAAAAAATCTTGTATTTTCTGCCACAGCAATTGATGATTACCTTAGATGTGGTATAAAGTTTTATTACAATCATGTTTTGAAACTTACAAAACAAAAAGATATCAGTACAGATATTGAAAGAACTGATATAGGAGTGATTGTTCATGAAGTATTGAAAAACTTCTTCAGAAAAAAAATTAATAAAATTTTAACTCTGAAGGACCTTGAAGAAATAGAAGATACTGTTCAGGAAGTTTTCTCTCAAAAATATGGTAGCAATTTAAAAGGAAGTGTTTATTTGATAAAAACTCAAGTAACCAGGAGAATGAACGAGGTTTTAAACTACTACAGAAAAGTTATAAAAACTCAGACAGTTAAGGTTCTTTCTGCTGAAGAGTTTTTTGAAGAAAAGATATTTGACTGCGCTTTTAGTTGCAGGCTTGATAGAGTGGATTTGGTAGATGAGAAATATACAATAATTGATTACAAAATTTCAAAAAACTCAGACAGTTACAGGATAAAATTTGAGGAATTAAATATAGATGACAGAGAAAGCTACAGAGCTGTAGGAAGTATTCAGATTCCTCTTTACATTCTTCTTTACTCAAAAAAGTATGGAGTAAATATTGAAAATATAAATGGATATTATTTTCTTTTGGGTGCTTCAGTAATTGATTCTTCAGTAAAATTTGATCCCTTAAGTGGTTATGGTCATGCAGGAATTGATTTAATCTCAAAACTTTTGAAAAGGATTTTAATAGAAATACATGACATGGAAATACCTTTTTATCCAACATATGATTTTAAAAATATCTGTAAATACTGTGATTATTTGCCAGTTTGTGGAACCTTCACAGTACCTTCAAAAACTTCTTCTGCAGAACCTGTCATATAAACATGTCCATCTTCATTCCACTCAATTAATAAATCTCCACCAAGAAGATGAATTGTTACCTTTTTTTCTGTTAATCCCTTTATCATGGCTGAAACTGCTGTGGCACATGCACCTGTTCCGCAGGCAAGGGTCTCACCAGCTCCTCTTTCCCATACCCGCATTGTAATTTCCTGAGGATTTTCTACAAAAGCGAATTCTACATTGGTTCTCTTTGGAAACACAGGATGATTCTCTATTAATGGTCCATATTTTGCAACTGCAAAATTTTTTGGATTCTCTTCAAGAAATATAACTGCATGAGGATTTCCCATACTGACACAGTTAATTCTTGCAAGCCATCCTGATACTTCAAGAACCACATCAAAGGCAGTTTCACCTTCAACATCAACGGGTATTTTTTCAGGTTTGAATTCAGGAACTCCCATATCAACCTGCACAAGCTGACCAGCCTTTTTGGGTTTTATAATGCCTGCCAAAGTTTCAATTTCTAAGACCTCCTTATCTGATAGCCCCTTTTCCCATATATACTTTGCTAAACATCTTATGCCATTTCCACACATCTCAACCTCCGAGCCATCTGCGTTGAAGATTCTCATCTTGAAGTCTGCAATTTCTGAGGGATAAACAAGTAAAAGCTGATCTGCTCCTATACCAAAACGACGATTGCAATATTTGATAGCAAATTTTTCTGGTTCTTCAAGATCCTGATTTAAACAGTCAATTAAGATGAAATCATTTCCAAGTCCATGCATTTTTACGAAACTTATTTTTTTCATTAAATTAAATCCTCTGGTATTATCTCATTTTTTATTAAATCTCTGTAAGAGTCCCTTTTTCTTATCAGAGCGTATCTGTCTCCCTTGACCAAAACCTCCGCTGCTTTAAGGCGGCTATTGTAATTTGAGGACATACTGAATCCATATGCACCTGCACTCATTACTGCAAGATATTCATTCTGTGAAACTTTTTCAATTTCTCTGTCTTTTGCGAGAAAATCTCCTGATTCACATATTGGACCAACTATGTCTGTAATAATTTTTTCCCTTCCCTTAGGAGTAACAGGTTGAATTTCATGATATGAACCATAAAGAGATGGCCTTATGAGGTCATTCATTCCAGCGTCAACAATATAAAAGTTCTTGGTTTTTGTCTCCTTGAAATATAAAACCTTTGTAACAAGAATCCCTGCATTTCCCACAATTGAACGCCCAGGCTCTATTATCAATATACCCTTTTTGTTTTTTAATAGAGGAACGATTACCTGCCCGAGTTCAACAGGATGAGGTGGTTCTTCATCCTTGTATGTAATTCCAAGTCCTCCGCCTATGTTAATGTATTCAAGGTTAACATCATAATCAGCAAGTTTCTCATAAAGCTCTAAAATTTTTGTCAAAGCCTCATTATAAACTGAAATTTCAGTAATCTGTGAGCCGATGTGTTTGTGTATCCCTATAATTTTGATATTTTTCATTGATTTTGCAAGTTTGTAATACTCAAGAGCCTTATCTATAGGAATTCCAAATTTACTGGTTTTAAGTCCTGTAGCAATATATTTATGAGTTCTGGGATCAATGTCAGGATTTATGCGAAGAGCAACAGATGCCTGTTTTTTCATTTTTTTAGCAACTTCATTTATTTTATGTAACTCTGCTCTTGATTCCACATTGAACATCAATATGTTATTTTTCAAAGCATATTCTATTTCCTGTTCTGTTTTTCCAACTCCTGCAAAGACTATTCTGAAAGGCTTTATTCCTGCTTTCAATGCTTTGAAAAGCTCTCCGCCTGAGACAATATCAGCACCGAGTCCTAAATTAGCAAAAAGGCTCAATATTGCGAGATTTGAATTTGCTTTTACAGCATAGCATATAACGTGATGAGTGTCACAGAATGCTTCTTCATAAGCCCTTACATGTCTTATTAAAGTTCCATAACTGTAAATATAAAGGGGACTGCCAAATTCCTTAACAAGCTCGGTTACAGGAACATCTTCTGCGTATAGCTCGCCTTTTTTATATACAAAGAAATGCATAATTTCCTCCTTTGAATTTTTGAAATATTATAATTATACTAAAACTAAAGCTGATTTTTGGAGGAGTGAATGGATAAAAATATAGTTGAAAAGATTCTTGAATCACATCTTGTTGAGGGCAGACTGAAGGAAGGAGAGTTAATCAGCGTCAGGGTAGATCATGTTTATACTCAGGATGCTACAGGCACAATGACCTGGCTTGAGTTTGAAGCAATTGGACTTGACCATGTAAAGATTCCCCTTGCAGTTTCGTATGTTGACCATAATATGCTTCAGAGTAATTTTATGAATGCTGATGACCATCTTTTTTTAAGAACCGCTGCAGCACGATTTGGTGCATATTTTTCAAGACCAGGTAATGGAATATGCCACCAGGTTCATCTTGAAAGATTTGCTGTTCCTGGATTGATTGCTCTTGGAACTGATAGCCATACTCCTACAGGTGGAGGTATTGGAATGCTTTCAATAGGGGTGGGAGGACTTGAAGCAGCTTCAGTTATGGCTGGAATGCCCTTTGAGTTTACAATGCCGAAGGTTGTCCTTATAAATTTAACGGGTAAACTTCGCAGACCCTATGTTACTGCAATGGATGTAATACTTACATTGCTAAAAATGCTTACTGTAAAGGGTGGGGTAGGTAAAATATTTGAATATGGAGGAACAGGAGTAAAAAATCTTTCAGTTACTGAAAGAGCAACAATAACAAACATGGGTGCAGAGCTTGGTGCAACAACATCAATCTTCCCAAGTGATGAAAATACCCTGAAATTTTTAAAAGCTCAGGGAAGGGCTCATCAATGGATTCCGCTTCAGGCAGATGAAAACGCAGAGTATGCTGAAATCATAGAAATTGATTTATCTGAAATTGAGCCAATGATAGCACAACCTCACAGTCCAGACAATGCAGTTAAAGTTAAAGAAATAGAAGGCATGAAGGTTGATCAGGTATGTATCGGCTCATGTACAAACTCTTCTTACAAGGTAATGAAAACAGTGGCATCTATTCTTAAAGGAAGAACAGTTCATGAGGAAGTAACACTTTTTATAAATCCGGGTTCAAAGCAGGTTTACGAAATGCTCGCTCAGAATGGTTCATTAAAGGAAATGATACATGCAGGAGCAAGAATTCTTGAGTCAGCCTGTGGTCCATGTATTGGAATGGGCGGTGCTCCTGGAAGTGGACAGGTTTCGCTTCGCTCATATAATCGCAATTTTAAGGGACGCTCAGGCACAAAGGATGCTCTTGTTTATCTTGCTTCACCAGTTGTATGTGCGATTGCAGCTGTGTATGGCAGGGTAGTGCATCCAGACAATGCAGATATAAAAATTGAAGACATACCGGAGCCTGAAAATTTTTTGATAAATGACACAATGATAATTTCACCTAAAAAAGATAGAGAAATAAAAATTATTAAAGGACCGAATATAAAAGAAGTTCCGGTAAAAGAGCCATTAGAGGACAGCCTGAGAATTCAGGTTCTTCTTAAGGTTGGTGATAATATAACCACTGATGATATTTTACCTGCAGGAAGTCAGGTTTTACCTTACAGATCAAATATTCCCATGATATCAACATTTACTTTTAAAAATATGGATGAAACTTTTTATGAAAGAGCCATCAATGCCAGATCAAAAGGTGGTGGAATAATTGTGGGCGGTGAAAATTATGGACAGGGCTCTTCCCGTGAACATGCTGCCATAGCGCCCATGTATCTTGGGATTAAAGCAGTTATTGCAAAATCCTTTGCAAGAATTCATCGTGCAAATTTAATAAATTTTGGCATTCTGCCACTTGTATTTGTTAATCCTGAAGATTACTCTAAAGTGGAACAAGGAGATATTTTAGGTATTTCTAACCTGATTAACTTTGTTAAGGGAGACCAAAAATACGAGGTTTTTAATCATACAAAAAATATATCCTTTGAAGTTTGTTCAAATTTAAATACCAGAGAAAAAGAATTAATTTTAAATGGTGGACTGCTTCCTTATGTTAGAAGAAAAGTTTTAGAAGGATAGATATGGATTTGTTTTTATTTCAGTCCCTATATCAGTTTTTGGTCCATGTCCTGGTAAAACAGTTGTTTCTAAGGGTAGAGTAGAAATCTTTTTAAGAGAGTTGAGTAATTCGTTGAGATTTCCACCTGAAATATCAGTTCTTCCAATTGAACCTGCAAAAAGAGTATCTCCTGTAAAGAGATATCCATTCGTGTATATAGATATGCTACCTGGAGAGTGTCCCGGTGTATGAATTATTTTTAACTGGATATTATTGATTTGAATGATTTCATCATCTTTAAGTAATCTGTCAGGTTCGGGTTGTGGGTCAATTTCTATCCCGAAGAATTGAATTGCCACTTCTGGAGAGTTTCTATATATTTCAAGGTCATATTCATGCAACAGTATCTCTGCACCTGTTCCCTCTTTCATTTCCCTAACCGCACCAATATGGTCAAAATGTCCATGCGTGCAGATTATATATTTAACATATAAGCCTTCCTCGTTTATGAAATCAAGTATTAAGTCTGGCTCATCCCCGGGGTCTATAACAATTGCTTTCTTTGTATTCTCATCATATACAACATAGCAGTTTACAAATAATGGTCCAACCTCAAACTTTTTTATTTTCATCACTGCCTCCTTAGCTTTCTTAAAATATAATAAAGTTCCTCATTTTTCATCAAATAGCATAAAAGCACGTACAATAACACCGCAATTCCTATAACTGCTCCGAGAAATACAAATTTGATAATCATTTTATCACTGCTTATCCATAAGTGTGGATCACTCATGCATATAAGCCTTGCAATCCCTACCGAAATAAAAGATGCAACAAAGATTTTAACTACTGAGGGGGCAATGGATAATAAATTAAGTTTGAGTAATTTTTTTCTCAAGAAACTGCTCAAAAGAAGAAATTGAACAATGGCTGATAGAGAATAAGCTAAAGCAAGTCCATTGTGTTTCATTGATTTCATTAACAATATAGAGACCACCACATTGGTTATCATTGCTGCTGTAGCACATATCACCGGTGTTTTTGTATCCTGGAATGAATAAAAAGTGGCTGTAATGGTTCTTGAACTAACAGTTGCCCATATGCCAAGACTGTAGAAGAATAAAGCTTCTGCTGTATTTACAGTAGCTTTCAGGTCAAAAACCCCTCTTTGAAACAGGGTGTTAACAATGGGTTTTGCAAGCATTATCAAACCAAGCATTGAAGGAATGATTAAAAATAAAAGAAATTTTAAAGAAAAATTTAAATCATCTCTCACTGAATCTTTTTTCCCCTCAGCAACATGCTGTGAGAGAGCCGGAAGCACAGCCATTCCAACTGCAACACCAAATATGCCAATTGGAAGTTGAATAAGTCTCATTGAATAATAAAGATAGGTTACACTTCCTTCAGGTAAAAAACTCGCAATGATTGTGCTTACAAATATGTTAATCTGGCTGACTGTCATTGAGAGAATTGTAGGGATAACAAGAATAGCTATTTTTTTAACTGCAGGATGCATCCCGGAAAATCCGAATCTAAATCCTGTTCTGTAAAATGAAGGAGACTGGACAAGCCACTGCAAAGCTCCTCCTACGGTCACTCCCAGAGCTACTGAGACTATTGGATTGAAGAAGAATGAACTGAATCCAACAACTGAAATAATTACAGCAATATTTAAAAAACATGGTGCAACTGCCGGGATAAAAAATATGTTTTTTGTATTGAGAGTTCCCATGGTTAAAGCAGCAAGGCTTATAAATAGTAAAAATGGGAACATTATCCTTGTGAGAAGAACTGTTAGATTAAATTTTTCAGTATTTTCTACAAATCCTGGAGCAATGACCTTGACAATAAGGGGACTGAAAACTATTCCAGCTAAGGTTAATCCTCCTACCACAAAAATTATGAATGTAAAAAGGCTTTTTATTATTTTTTGAGATTCTTCCTGTCCATGTTTAACCTGATATTCTTTAAGTACAGGAATAACAGCAGATGACATTGAACCTTCTGCGAAAAGTTCTCTTAAAAGATTTGGGATACGAAATGCAACAAAAAATACATCACTAAGTCCTGTTGCACCGAAGTATTTTGCAAGGATCATGTCTTTTATATAGCCAAGAATTCTGCTCAGGCTGGTAGCTAAGGAGATTGCTCCAGCTGCTTTTACAATTTTTCCTTTTGCCATTTTAATATCTTAGAATTTCAAGTAGATCAAGAATATCTTCTCTTGTCATATTTGATTGATCGGAATTTAGAGCATTTTTGAGTTCATTGCTAAACCTCAGAATATCACCCCTGTATACAGGATCAATTCTAATTGCATGTTTCAAAGTATTAGCAGCTTCTGCATAAGCTCCGAGTTTTTGATAACTTAAAGATAGATAAATATGTGCTTCTAAGAGAAGGCTATTTCTTTTTATTGCCTTATCCAGTGCGGTAACAGCATCTTTGTATCTGCCAAGTCTGTAAAAGGAAAGTCCCTGTCTATAATATGCCTTATCCTGAGTAACAAAAAGAGCATTGCTGAGTGCTTTACCAAATGCTTCTATTGCTTCTTTATGCATATTTGTTTTTTGATAACACAATCCAAGATTATACCATGCATCTGCATAATCTGGATCAAGTGAAAGTGCTCTTAAAAAAAGATTTTTTGCCATTTCATATTCCTGAAATTCCATGTGAACAAGAGCCAGACCATGAAGTGCATCCTTATTATTTGGGTCAATCTGAAGTGCTTTATGAAACTCTGCGTAGGCAAGCTGATATTTTTTCTCAATATAATAGGCAAATCCTATTTCTTTATGAAAATCTGCTTCATTGACTTGCCTTACTCTTTCTTCTGAAGCACAGGAAGAAAGCACCAGAAGAACAATTATTATCAGCAGTTTTACCATCGTTTTAGTATATCATTTTTCAATTAATGTAAGAAGATGCTCCATCTTTTTTTTAAATAGGGTCCGCCTATTAAGATAAGTTCAGCTGAGCTTTTTTTATCCTTCAAAAATTTATCAATTTTTTTCAATGTATTTCTTAACATAATCCTGCATAAATCAATCCTTTAATAAAATTTCTTTTTTTTTCTTTATAAATTTTCAAATTTATTTTATAATGCGTGATTTCGTTTTTTTTGTGAAGTTCTTCTAAAACCATATTTTTAGGAAGTAACCATGTAAAAGCAAGATACCAGCTCAAAGCATCCTCAAAAGCATTTTTAATTTTTAAGTTTTCAATATAGGGCTTAAAAAGTTCCACACTTTCAGGGTTTAAAAGAAATTCTATCCAGAGATGTTTGATTAATCTTTCATCAGAAAGAATATCATGAATTTGTTTTATTTCTTTTTTTGAAATTGATGGAATATATTTTAGTTTCATGAAATTATTTTAACTGATTTACTCAGAGCTTTTTCTTCCATTTTTGAAATTAATCTATCCAGAAGCAGAATTATTCTGTCAAGACTTTTCTCCTCAATCTCAAATCCCTCAGGATAAAATTTCAAATCTTTAATGATACCTTTTTTCTTAAAACTAAAAAGAATGTTCACAAGCTCCTGGATAAACTCAACAGATAGTCCTTTCTGCATTGTAAAACTGAATCCTGTTTTTTTCTGATAAACTTTTTCTGCTTTAATCTTTGATGTAAGAATTCTTATATGAGCAACTTTAAACAGATTTTCAACCTCCTCTGGCAGTTTTCCAAACCTGTCAAATACTTCCTCATATAGTTTCTGTAACTCTGTGGATTCTGTTATCTGGCTCAACTTTCTGTAAATTCTTATTCTCATTGAAGTTTCTTTAATGAATTCCTCAGGAATAAAGGCTGATACTGATACTTTAATCTCAGGAAGCTTTCTTAATACAGCAACTTCTCCCTTTGCCTCCTTTATAGCTTCATTAAGCATCTCAATATAAAGATCAAATCCAATTCTGTTTATTCCTGACTGCTCAACCCCGAGTAACTGACCAGCCCCTCTTATTTCAAGGTCTTTAAGAGCTATATGGAATCCTGCACCGAGATAGCTCATCTCCTGAATTGCTTTTATTCTTTTTTTTGCATTTTCTGTCAGCATGTTATCAGGTGGTACAATTAAATACGCATTTGCCTGTCTTGAAGACCTTCCAACCCTTCCTCTTATCTGGTAAAGATCACCGAGACCAAATGTATGTGCCTGATCAATTATGATTGTATTAACATTCGGGATGTCAAGTCCTGAAGCAATTATGGATGTGCACACTAAAACATCTATTTTTGCATCAAGGAAATCAAGCATTGTTTTATCAAGCAGTCTTTCTTTCATTTTGCCATGAGCAATAGCAATTCTTGCATGAGGAATAAGATTTTTAAGCTTATCATATACCAATCCTATATCATGAATTCTGTTGTGAAGGAAGAATACCTGTCCACCCCTCTGCAGTTCTCTTTCAATTGCCTCTTTTATTATTGCCTCATTTTCATGGATGATGAATGTTTTCACAGCAAGCCTTTCCTTTGGAGGAGTCTGTATAACAAATATATCCCATATTCCACTGAGCCCGATCTGAAGTGTTCTTGGAATGGGTGTTGCGGTTATCATGATAAGGTCAACCTCAGGATATTTCTCTTTAAGTTTTTCTTTCTGAATCACACCGAATTTTTGTTCTTCATCAATTATCAGGAGTCCCAAATCAAAAAACTCAACATCCTTAAGAATCATTATATGAGTTCCTATCAAAATATCAACCTTTCCATGTTTTGTATCCTCAATCACCTTTTTTATTTCTCTTTCTGGCCTGAATCTGCTCAGGTATTCAATCCTTACAGGAAATGCTTCAAATCTTTTTTTGAATGTTCTGTAATGCTGTTCACACAGAAGTGTTGTTGGCACAAGAACAGCAACCTGCTTTCCGTCAAAGACTGCTCTGAATGCTGCCCTCATAGCCACCTCTGTTTTTCCGTATCCAGCATCTCCGCAAAGAAGAACCTCCAGAGGAAGAACTTCACGCATTTTTTTAAGAATTTCTTCAATTGCTTTTTTCTGATCCTCTGTCTCCTCATAAACAAAAAAATCGTCAAAATTTTTATGAATTTCTGTATTTTCACTGTATGTAAAACCTCTGGGAGTTTTTCTCTGTGCATAAAGGTTAAGAAGTCTGTCTGCAATATCCTGTATTCTTTTTCTTATTATTTCCTTTGCTCTCTGCCATCTGTTGCTTCCGAGCTTATCAAGTGCTGGGATGAATCCTTCTTTGACAGCGTACCTGTAAAACTTCTCAATACCCCATACTGGAACATACAGAATATCCCCATCTTTATACTCCACAACAAGCACGTCCTCTTCAACATCTACATATTTCTGTCTTTTTATTCCTCTGAAAATTCCTATTCCATGATCTTTATGAACAATATAGTCACCTTCTTTTATTTCCAGTCCATCAACTGGCAGTTTCTGAACTGCTGGCTTTCTTTTTCTTAAAGGTTTTTCGGCAAAAAGTTCTGCATTTGTGATTATCATCAGGTTGTCTCTGTAAAAACCTCCATCAAGATCAGATACAGTAATTGCATATTTGCCAGAGTAAGCACCAACTTTATTTTTATGAATAACAGGAGCGAGGATATCGTGGTTAAATAAGATTTCTTTTATTGTTTCTGCCTGTGCATGTGAGTTGACAACAAACAATAAGGGAATTTCAAGGGATTTAAGGTTTTTTGGAAAATCAAAAACTTGCTTTCTTTCAGCAGGTAAGATTCCCAGCCCTGAAAATGTTTTATCCATTGCATTGACAGCATGAGGGGAAAACTGAAGTGGTAGATGAGATATCTTAACAATATTGAGTTTTTCATTTTTAAATCCTGTTTCAGCTGTAAAAACTGTATGAAATTCAAAAAGCTCATGCAGTTCTGCTGTTGCTTCAGTTTCAACTGCAGGAATTATCCAGACTTCATCTTTTTCTTTGAATGAACGTTGGGTATCAGGGTAAAAAAACTTTATATCCTCAATTTCATCTCCGAAAAACTCAATTCTTAAAGGGTGTTCACTGCCTGTTATCCATATATCAAAAATCCATCCATGATGAGAAAACTCACCTTCCTCCATAACCATCTCAACCTCTCTGTATCCTGCTTCAAGGATTTTGTTTTTCAGCATGTACCTTTCAATGGTATGCCCTTTTTTCAGATACAAAGATAAGTTTTCAATATAGGGGTTTATTCTGGAAGCTGAGGTTGTGGTTATTATTTTGCGAATTTTATTATGAACGATTTCAAAAATTGAAACCAGTCTCTCAGAATCATCAGATGGAAGAAAAACAACTTTTTCAGGGATATTAAAAAAATCGCAGAAGTTTTTAATTCCAGTATAAAGTTTATATGCAGATTCTTCATTTTCTTCAAAAACCAAAAAACTTTCTTTAAAAAATGCAAGTACAAGTGAAAAGGAGGTTATTGAGATATTGTAGACTTCCCTTTCGGTCTGTATGAGAGAGTTCAGCTTTCTAACTTCTTTTTGAAGTGCCTCAGAAATACTTATCTGGTTTTCCACTGAATTCATTAAATATTTTAGCATAATTATCTTTTGCTTCCTGAGAGATTGCATTTCTTTGACACAACCATGTTTTTTATGTTAATTTTTAATAAAATAAAGCATATAAAGGGGGGAGATATAGATGCATACAGTTAAAACTCTTGTTTTAATGGTTTTTCTTACAGTATTTTTTATCTTTGTTGGCTCAGTAATTGGAGGAAAACAGGGAGCAACATTTGCATTGATTATTGCAGTGGGAATGAACTTTTTTGCCTATTTCTTCAGTGATAGAATTGTTCTCACAATGTATGGAGCAAAGCAGGTTTCAGAGGCAGAAGCTCCAGAGCTTTACAGAATTGTAAGGAAGCTTTCACAGAAGGCAGGACTTCCAATGCCTAAGGTTTATCTAATTCATGCAGATCAACCAAATGCATTTGCAACTGGAAGGTCTCCAAAACACGGTGTTGTTGCAGTGACAACTGGAATTATGAGAATTCTTTCCCGTGAGGAGCTTGAAGGAGTTATTGGACATGAACTCACTCATATAAAACACAGGGATATACTTATAAGCACCATCGCAGCAACTATTGCAGGAGCTATATCCTATCTTGCTCAGATGGCTCAATGGGCAATGATTTTTGGTGGAAGAAGCGATGATGATGAAGGTGGAGGACATCCAATTGCAGCACTAATTATGATGATACTTGCACCAATTATAGCAATGATTATACAGCTTGCCATAAGCAGAGCCCGTGAGTATGCAGCAGATGAAGGCGGTGCAAGAATTGCTGGTAACCCACTTTATCTTGCCAGTGCTTTACGGAAGCTTCATTATGCTTCACAGGCAATACCAATGGATGCCAATCCAGGGACTTCTCATATGTTCATTGTAAATCCTCTTTCTGGTCGTAGCTTGATGAAACTTTTTAGCACACATCCTCCAATTGAGGAAAGGATTGCTCGTCTTGAGGCAATGGTAAGAGGCTATTAATGACAAGGGTATTAATTTTAGTGGGAAGTGCCAGTGATTTTGATGTTATAAAGAAGTCAACCGAGATTTTTAAGGAACTTGATATTTCTTTTGAAATAGATATATGCTCGGCGCACAGAACACCTGACAGGGCAAAAAAATATGCTGAAGAGGCTGAACAAAGAGGAATAGAGGTAATAATAGCTGCTGCAGGAATGTCCGCTCATCTTGCAGGATTTATTGCTGCCCATACAACTCTTCCAGTTATAGGAGTTCCCATAGCCTCTGGTGCATTAAATGGCTTTGATGCCTTACTTTCAACTGTTCAGATGCCTTCTGGTGTGCCTGTTGCAACAGTGGGAATAAATGGCGCTGAAAACGCAGCATATCTTGCATGTGAGATTCTTTCCTTAAAATATCCTGACATAAGAGATAAGCTCAAACAGAAAAGAAGACAGATGCACAATAAAGTTCTTGAAGAATCTGAGAAGATAAAAAAGAAAACTCAATCCTGACTTATGGTGGGCATTTGCTACAAATTGATGCAAAAAGAGAAGTTGAAAGATATCTGTCTCCCCTGTCAGGTAAGATTACAACAATAACTCCGCTGCGGAGTTCACTTGCCTTTTTAAGTGCCACATGCATTGCAGCACCTGAAGACATTCCAACAAATACTCCCTCTCTTACTGCTAACTTTCTTGTTGTATCAAAGGCTTCTTCATCATTTACATATACTCTTTCATCAAGACGCGAAGGATCAAAAATTTTTGGCACTATTGATTCCGACATGTTTTTTAATCCCTGAATTCTATGCCCTGCAACAGGTTCAACACCTATTATCTGTATATTTTTGTTAAATTCTTTAAGACGTTTACTTACTCCCATCACAGTCCCTGTTGTTCCCATACCAGCAACAAAATGTGTTATTTCTCCCTTTGTCTGCTCTAAAATCTCTCTGGCAGTTGTTTCATAATGAGCCCTGACATTTGAGTCATTGTCAAATTGATTGGGCATGAAATAAAGTTCAGGTGCTTCCTCATATATCTGATATGCAAGCTTTATAGCTCCATCTGTGCTTTCTTCAGCAGGGCTGAGTATAAGTTCAGCACCGAAAGCTTCAAGAGTTCTTCTCCGTTCAACACTTACACATTTAGGCATAATAAGCTTTATCCTGTATCCAAGAGCAGCAGCAATCATTGCAAGTCCTATTCCTGTGTTTCCTGAGGTTGGCTCAAGAATTATTTTATCTTTTGTTAATAATCCTTTTTCTTCAGCTTCCTTAATCATATAAAAAGCTGTTCTATCCTTAACAGAACCACCTGGGTTTGCTCCCTCAAATTTTCCGTAAAGAATAACCTTTGGATTTGGATTAATTCTGTCAAGTCTTATAAGCGGTGTATTTCCTATGCACTCAACAACACTCATAAATTTTATTATATCACAGTCTGGCGAATTTTTTGCTTTTCCGCAGATAAACCTTTCCTCATATTATGCCTTTTGTTGAAGGCAAATCCTGCCCTGTTAAGGAAACTGATTCTTTAAGAGCTTTTGCAAAAGCTTTGAATATAGCTTCAATAACATGATGTAAATCTTTTCCGTAAATAACATTAATGTGAAGAGTTATTTTTGCAGAGAAGGCGATTGCTCGGAAAAACTCTTCAAAAAGTTCTATATCAATATCCTTGATGAACCCTTTGAACGAAACATTATAAACAAGAAATGCTCTTCCTCCAAGATCAACTGAAACCTGTGCCAGAGCTTCATCCATTGGAATTGAAGCAAAGCCATATCTTTTTAAACCCTTCCTGTCAGAAAGAGCCTCATTTATACAGTTTCCCATCACTATGCCTATGTCTTCTATGAGGTGATGGTAATCTACATGAATGTCACCTATTGCTTTCAGTTTTAGATCAAAACCACCGTGAAATGAAAAAAGCTCAAGCATATGATTTAAAAAGCCTGCTGGAGTTTCTATCTGATAGATTCCCTTTCCATCAAGATTCAGTTCCATCTCAATTTCTGTTTCTTTTGTTTTTCTTGTTATAATGGCAGTTCTCACTATAACCTCTTTAAAATATTTTTTAATTCCTTTAGAAATTTATCATTTTCCTGCTTTGTTCCAACAGTCACCCTTAATGAGTCCTTTAAAGCAGGTGATAAATCTCTTATTAGAATACCTTTTTTTGATAGTGCATTACAAATCTTTTTGCTTTCTTTTACCTTAAAAAAGATGAAGTTGGCTTCAGAAGGATAAACTTTTATTTTGTTAATTCTTGAGAGCTCTCTGTAAATTCTCTGTCTTTCTTTTACAGTCTTTTTTATAAATTCCTTGATATTAGAATAAAAATTCTTTAAGGCATGTTCAGCAAGATACTGGCTCAGTGAATCAAGATTATAAGGAAGCCTTACCTTATTAATCTCCTGAAGAATTCTTTCATTTCCTATTAAGTATCCAACCCTTAAACCAGCAAGCCCTATCTTACTCAGAGTTCTCAATATAATGAGATTTTCAAAATCTTTAACAAATGGGAGGAACCCCCTTTTACTGCTGAAAGGCTGATATGCCTCATCAATTACAACAATGGCTGATTTTTTTCTTGCTGTCTCCACTATGCTGAGAATTTTATCTTTTGAGAATGTATTACCTGTTGGATTATTTGGAGAACTTATAAATACAATATGAGGTTTTTTTGAAATTATCAGGTTTTTCATTTTATTGAAATCAATATCAAAGTTTTCATCAAGTGCAACCTCAAGTCTTTCAACTCCAACACACTGAGCAATTATTCCATACATTGCAAAGGTGGGAACCGGATAAACAACAGGACCGCCAAATGTCAAGATTAAGTAATATATGAGCTCATCAGAGCCATTTCCTGCAATTATGTTTCTGTAGTTTATTTTAAGTTTTCCTGCAAGGGCTTTTCTCAGTCCTGTTGCATCTGGGTCAGGATATCTGTTAAGCAAAACAGGAATATCCAGGGCAATATCACAGGGTTTAACAGGGTAGGGTGACTCATTTGCGTCAAGTTTAATTTTGAAAGGAAATTTCTTTATTTCATAAGGCTTGAGTTTTTTAACAGACTCTCTTAAAATGGAGTTTACATCAAAAAACTTCATAGTCTTTTATCATAATTTCTCAGTTAAAGATTGTCAACTTCTTTGTCTTCAGGATATAATAACAACGCATGGATATAGATTTTTTCAGGCAGATAGGCAGAAAACTCTTTAAGGAAATATCAGAAAGAAAACTTCATTTAAGTATAAAATCTCTTGGGAAAGGGGCTTCAGGAGATGAAACATTTCTCGTTGATAAGCTGGCAGAAGATATAATAATTCAGAGTATTGAAAAGGCTGGGTTAAACTTAAATGTAATAACAGAGGAGGCTGGATCAAAAATAGTTGAAGGACAGAATCAGAGCATTATCATAGATCCAATTGATGGTAGCAAAAATGCTGTCTCAGGAATACCGTTTTTTTCCACATCAATTGCCATTGCTGATGGTAATACCCTAAGAAGTTTAAAAATCGGCTATATAATAAACCTTATAAATGCGGATGAATTCTGGGCAATGAAAGGAAAGGGTGCTTTTATGAATGGTATAAAAATTGAAACAAAAAAGAAATATATCCCTTTCATTGTAGCCTTTGAATCCAGTAGCCCTTATTCTGATCTTCAGAGACTTTTACCCCTTTTAAAAAGGGCCTACAGAGTAAGATGTTTTGGAAGCACAGCCCTTGACCTCGCATATCTTTCAGCAGGAATGCTTACTATCTTTATTTCTCTATCTCCATCAAGAATATTTGATTTTTCTGCTGGAATTTTAATAGCAAAGGAGGCAGAAGCAACTGTAACTGATGTTGAGGGCAGAGAAATTGATGAACTTCCTGTCAGGTTTACGACCAGAACTTCTTTGCTTGTTAGTGCAAGTGAAGAAATTCATAAAAAAGCATTAAAACTTCTTAGAGCATGATGCATCTTTCATCCACAAGGAAACTCACTGTTGCTCTTTTTGTAACAGTATTCATATTTTTAATTGAGTTTTTGGGAGGGATTCTCAGTAACAGTCTTGCCCTGCTTAGCGATGCAGGTCATGTATTTACAGATGCCTTTGCCCTTATTCTAAGTCTGATTGCTTCTTTAATCATGAGAAGACCTTCAGGAAGCAAAGCAACTTACGGATACCATAGAATAGGCATTCTTGCTGCATTCATAAATGGAGTGACTCTTCTGATAATTGCAGGTTTTATACTTCTGGAAGGTTACAGAAGATTTATAAATCCACCCAATGTTAACTCGGATGTTATGCTTTCTATTGCTGTATTTGGCTTTTTTGGTAATTTATTGATGGTCTGGATTCTTGGTCACGGGTTTGGGGATCTGAACATTAAAAGTGCATGGCTTCATGTTGTGGGAGATGCTATTTCTTCCCTCGGAGTAATAATTGCTGGATTGCTAATAAAATATACAGGATGGCTGATTGTTGATCCGCTGATAAGCGGATTTGTAGGACTGATAATTATTGTTGGAGGCGTGAGAGTTATAAAGGATTCTTTATGGATATTTCTTGAGTTTGTTCCAAGAGGTTTTGATGTAAGTGCAATATCTGAAAAAATATCAAACATAGATGGAGTTATAGATGTCCACGATGTTCATATATGGTCAATTGGACATGGTATGCCTGCTTTTTCAGCTCATGTTGTTGTAAAGGACTGTCTTTTAAGCGAGGCAGATAAAATAAGAAAACTTATAGAAAGTGAGCTTTCAAATGCAGGAATCAAACACAGCGTTATTCAGATAGAATGTGTTTGTGATAGAAGATGAAAAATTTTTAAGAATCTGTTCAATTCTGAACTGCAGATTAATCTGCCTTCCTTCAAGCTCACGCAGTCTTTTAAGTCTTTCATGCAGAATATTTTCCTTGATTCTGTCACAGATGAAGTTTATACAGAATACATCCCTTGCAATCAGGCTGCAACCTCTATCTGTAAGAAAATAACACATCTCATTGATTTGATGATGCTCTAAAATCTCCACGCCCAGAAGAAGATTTATTAACAAAAGCTCTTTAGAATATTTAAATTCAACTCCTTTACCACAGCATGCCTTACCCTGTCTGCCACATTCAGCACATATTTCTGACATTCCTGTTAAAGTCCTTTCAGTGTCTGCCTCAATTATAAAATTCTTTAAATCAATGAGAAGCCTTTCAATTTCAGCCGGAACCCCTCTGTTTTTTATTTCTTTAAATATGTTTTTTGCAACTGCTACCCTTTTATAAAAAGGGATCATATTAAATTTTAAAAATCCTATTTGAAATTGTCCAGCTATTTTCTAATGGAAGGTTGTGCTAAAATAATTAAAGTGAAATCCTTCATTTTCATAATTGTTTTTTTGTTTTTTCCATGCATTGTTTTTGCCGGCAATTCAGTTTATGTCTTTGTTATTGATGAAAACTCAAAGCCGGTTCATGGATACAGGGCTACAGAAACAGAAAGGGATGATGTTTTTATAAGCAAAATTGATCCAGTAAAAAAGTGGATAATCAATGTCAGGTCACAGCTGATAGTTGTTAAGAATGGGTACTTCTATCCTGTGAAGGACACAGTAATTGACAGGAAAAAAGGAATTGCAAGGCTTCAGATTGATTTTTCTGAAAGAGCACCCCTTTATTTTAATCCAGAAGAGGAAGTTGTTGACAGAACTAAAAAGCTTGCTCCAGTAATAACACGTGAAACAAAACCCGCTCCGGATTATCTATTCCTTGCCAGAAAGTATGAAGATACAGGGCAGTGGGACAGGGCTGTTCAGGTTTATGAGAAACTGCCCGAGCAACAGAAGAATCCTGAGATTATGGAAAAAATAGGAACACTTTATTACAAACTCGGTAAATTTAAAAAAGCTGAGGAGTATTTTTCCCGATTACCAAAAAATGAGATGGTTGTTATAAAGCTTGCAGGAATTTATATTGTTGAAAAGCAATATGAATCTGCATTAAGAATTCTTGACAGTTATGATTTTGATTCTCCTTATATGCATTATTTGAGAGGCATGATTTACTACCTTACTGGCAGAAAGGATGAGGCTTACAGGGAAGCTTTAATACTATTTTCTCTGGATAAAGCTCTTGCACAGAATCTAAGGGAGCTTTTAAGATAGCTCAAACAGGCTTTATGCTCAGGATTTTTTCAACATTGAAGTTTCTTTCCTGCTTCCTGAGAGTGCAGAATGCCTTTAAACCAAGAAAGCTTTTATCTTTATAATTCATTTTTCCAATAAATAAAGGCCTGACAACTCTCTTTGATTTTACATCACTGGATTTTAAATAGACTATCTCAATTGTTTTCCCATTTTTTATTGCATTTTCAATTATTTTGATTTTTTCTTTAAGGGGAAGACTTTTTTCAGCATTTCTGTACTGAAATTGAGTTATAAACCTCACAACTGTTCTGTCAACAAGAATATGTCTCTTTGAAACAGGCTTTTTAAGAATAATTCCGTCAAGTGAACGACATCTTGAAAGAGCAACATAGAGCTGTCCGTGTGAGAATGTTCCTCTGCCGATGTCAACTATTACTCTGTCAAATGTGAGTCCCTGACTTTTATGAATTGTTATAGCCCATGCAAGCTTCAAAGGATACTGTGTGAACTGACCAACAACCTCTGTAAGAATTTTCTTTTTCTTTGTATCATAGTAAAACTCAAACATTTCCCATGTAAATGGTGTAACCTCAACAATCTGTCCATCTGAGAGCTCAACAAAAATGATATCTGGTTCTGTTCTTTTCTGCTTTATATCAACAATCTTTCCAATATCTCCATTTATCCATCTTCCCTTGCTATCATTATTAAGAAGCATTACCTGTGCATCTACTTTAAGGATTAGTTCAGGTGATGTTGGAAGCTCTGAGTCAGTGAACTCTCCATCAATAAATCCATGATATTTAAATTCTTTGCTTTCTATTTTTGACAGCCTTTCATAATTCACTTTTTCAGCCATTTTGTTTGTTGTTGTAAGATAAATGTAAAAATCATTCTCATCAGGTATAAAATCAGGTAAAACCCTTCTGTTAAGTCTTTCAATTATTTCATCAGTAACCGTGTTATTTCTTATGGCATTGAGAATCTCAAGGAACTCTCTGTCATGATGTCTGTAAACCTTTTCAAGCTCAACAAACTCAAACTCACACTCCTTGAAAACTCTTGCATCAAAAAAATAGTGAGTTCTGTAAAAATCCCTGATAACAGGTTTTTCCCTTGATGTTACAACAGGAGGCAACTGATAGAGGTCTCCAATGAATATCATCTGGATTCCACCAAATGGTCTTTTTTTCATTCTTCCATGAATTTTTAAAAAACTATCAACGCAGTCAAGCAGATCAGCCCTTACCATTGATATTTCATCAATAATAATTGAGTCAAGCTTTTTATAAAGATTTGTATTCTTGGGTTTTATTTCCTTTACTTTATGTGGAGTTATGTCTGGCTTGAAGTTAAAAAATGAGTGAATAGTCTGACCCCTGACATTCACAGCTGCCACACCTGTTGGTGCAAGAACAGCAATTTCTTTTTTTGTGTTTTCCTTAAAATACCTTAAAAATGTGGATTTTCCTGTGCCAGCCCTTCCAGTTATGAAAAGATTTCTGTCTGTATTCTCTGCTAAATGAAAAGCTCTCAGGAACTCTTCATTGAAATCAATGTTCATGGCAGAATCTCAACAGCAGTGCCATCAGGAACAATCCTCCATATCTCGTCCATCTCTTCATTTGTAACGGCAATGCATCCTTCTGTCCAGTCATCAATTATATGATATTTACCAAGATATTCAACATTTTTTGATAGCCCGTGAATCATTATCCCTCCACCCGGATTTAAATTAAGGCGTAAGGCATTTTCAAAATCCTTCTCATTTGGATATGATATCTTAAGGGCTTTATAAAAAACACTGTTTGGATTTCTTCCAATTATATAGTATCTTCCTTCAGGAGTCCTTCCATCTCCCTGAGAGAGTTTTCTTCCTGATGGATTTTTTCCCAGTGCAACCCTGTACGCTTTAAGGATTTTCCCATCTTTCATTAAAAACATAACTCTCTTTGACTTGATAACAACAATTAGGTCAGCCACTTCATCTGAAAGCACAGTATTGAAAGAAAAAACAAAAATCAGAATGCTAAAAAGAAGCGTCCTTGAGAGCATTTTTACAGATGCATTTCCTCTGCTCTGGCAGAATTTTTAATGTTTCCCTTACAAGCATTCCGACACTGTCAAGTGATTCATTCATCGTCTCAACAACCTCTTTTACTGTGAGTGGTTTTTTTGATATTCCAGCAGCATAATTAACAGTAACAGCCACAGCAGCATAGCATATCTCAGCCTCCCTTGCAAGGGAAGCCTCTGGCATAATTGTCATTCCTATTATATCAGCACCTATTGATTTATAAAACTTTATTTCAGCCGCTGTTTCAAGTCTTGGTCCATTAACACATACATATGTTCCGTGAGGTATCAGATTTATTCCAAGATTTCTGGCAGTTTCAATAAGGCAAAGTCTCATTTCCCTGCAAAATGGCTCTGTAAAATCAATGTGCACAACACTGGGGCCTTCATAAAAAGAGCTTTTCCTTGAACCATGTGTAAAATCTATTATCTGATCAGGAATAACAATGCTACCCGGAGGTATTTCTTCTCTCAGTGAACCTGTTGCAAAAACTCCGAATATTCTTTCTATTCCAAGATTTTTAAATCCATAAATATTTGCTCTGTAGTTAACTCTATGAGGAGGTATGCTGTGAGTCTCACCGTGTCTTCTCAGAAATAAAACCTTTGTAAATCCAAGATCTTCAATTTCATAGGCAGATGATGGCTCACCATAGGGAGTTTTTACAGAAATACTTTCCCTTTTTATCTCTGATTCACTGAGTCCGCTTCCACCAATTATTCCTGTTTTCACATCCGCACATTTTTGAAAAGTTCTCAAGTGCGCCCAGGAGGATTTGAACCCCCGACCTGCGGATTCGTAGTCCGACGCTCTATCCACTGAGCTATGGGCGCTAAAAATATTATAACACAGTTTATTTTTGAGATGAGACCCTTATCACTGTTTTCACATTTCCTCTTGGATTGAAGTCTCCGATTACTTCAAGAGCTCTTGGTTTTAGAAGATTGTAAAGATCCTCATAAATTTTGTTTGTGGCAGCCTCATGGGATAAATACAGGGACCTGTATGAGTTTAGATAAAGCTTAAGTGATTTAAGCTCCACAATTTTTTCATCAGGAATGTAGCTTATCCTTATTGTTGCAAAATCAGGATATCCTGACCTCGGGCAAAGACATGTAAACTCTGGAAAGCTTATCTCAATTGTGTAATCCCTCTCAGGATATGGATTATCCCATGCTTCAAGCTTTGCCTCACTTATTGCCTTTTCTCCGTAAAGCATTCTAACCTCCAAGATTTTCAATTACAAGATTTTTTAAAGCTAAAATAAACTCTGCTGATGTATTCAATGATGGAACTCTGTAAAGTTTAACACCCAGAAAGTCTGCCTTTTTTCTGTAAACAATGTCTATCTCATAAAGGGTTTCAATACAGTCTGAAACAAAGCTTACAGGAACAATCAATAGTTTCTTTATGCCATTTTTAGCAATTTCCTCAATTGTCTGCTCAACTGATGGCTCTGTCCATCTGAGAGGTCCTGTTCTGCTCTGGTAGCACAACCTCCAGTTACTGATTTTCATCTTATCAGCTATTGCCTTTACAGTTGCCTCAACCTCTGAAACATAGGGGTCTCCTTTTTTAACAAGTGAGACTGGAATTCCATGAGCACTGAAAACTATGAGACAGTCTCTACCATGTTTTTCAAGTGAGCTTTCAATCTGGCTTGCCCATGCAGAAATAAAGTCAGGGTAATTGCACCATGAATCAATAACAGTGAAATCAAATTTTCCCCTGGCAAGCTCTTCAAATTTATTAACCACAGATGATGTTGTTGCACTACAGAACTGTGGATAAAGTGACAGGGCAACAATTTTTTTTACTCCGCATCCTTCAAAGTCGGTCAATGCCTCCTCAATAAATGGATGCCAGTAACGCATTCCTGCTTTAACAAAAAATCCATCACCAAGAGCATCCTGAAGTTTCTGTGCCTGTGCTTCCGTGATATTTTTAAGCGGAGAAAAGCCTCCAATTTTCTTATAAGCTTTTTTAACTTTACCTGCTCTTAAACCAGATATCAGCCATGCAAGAGGTTTCTGCATTATACCAAAATTTACAATGTAAGGATCCTTGAAAAGATTGTAAAGAAATGGTCTGACTGCATCTGTGCTGTCAGGTCCTCCCATGTTAATAAGAAGAATGCCTGTTTTCATTCCCATCTCCTGAAAAGGTTATTTTCAACTCCCATGCAGTCAAGAATTTTACCAACAACAAAATTAACAATATCATCAATTTTTTCAGGTTTATGATAAAAAGCTGGCTGAGGTGGCACAATAATAACACCAATTTTTGCAAGCTTAAGCATATTTTCAAGATGAATCACACTGAGTGGCATCTCTCTTGGCGAGATAACAAGTGGTCTGCCTTCCTTTATTGTTACATCAGCAGCTCTTGTTATTAAGTTATCAGCATAGCCATGAGCAATTGCTGAAAGTGTTTTCATTGAGCATGGAACAATAAACATTCCATCTGTTCTGTAAGAACCACTTGCAGGAGGTGCGGAAATTTCATTTTCATGAAATATTTTTATGTTTTTATAACTGAATTTTTTCTCAAATTCATCAAAACTTTTAATCTCTGTTTCAGTTTTCATTACATGAATTGCAGATTCAGAAAGAATCACTATCAACTCAGAGTTTTTAAAAAGCTCCTCAATTAGTCTCAAACCGTAGACTGTGCCAGATGCTCCAGTTATTGCAATAATAAACCTTTTCATAATTTTTTATAATAACATTTGTTCTGGTTTTTCTACACAGATGTATCAAAACTTCCACATTTTTATTAAAGACTTAAATATTTTCAATGCATTAATTTCAGGCATAATGATTGCTTATAGTTATATTTGAAGATTTAAATTGACAGTTGAAGGTTTTCGTGGCAAAATTGTAGCTGAACTAACTGAGGAGGTTGGGAAGTGAGAAAACTTATAAGCGTTTTATCAGTTCTGGTTTTTATCCTTGGTTTAACAGCACTCAGCTATGCAGTTGTTGCTGAGATTCCCTCAGATACAACAGCAGTTTTAGCAAAGGGACAGACAAAGATAACTCTTGGCGGTGACATTCGTTTTAGAGGATTTGCTATTGAAAACAGAGAGGTTTTAGACAAAGAAAGCTATCCAAAAGGTACCAGTTCCTTAACTCCAAACAGAAATTATATGGATTACAGGGTTCAGTTAAGGCTCAAAGCAGAACTGAGTCCTAACACAACAGGATTTATTATGCTTCAAAGTGGAGAAGCTGATAATCCAAATGTAACATGGGGTTCACAACAGGGTGGTGCAAGGGGTGCCTATCAGGCAGGTAATACAAAAGAATCTCAGGTGTGGATTCACACTGCATATATTCAGTATCAGGGTTCTGGACTTCTTGGTGTTCCAGCAGGAATAAAAATTGGAAGAGATATTATTAAACTTGGCAATGGTATATTCCTTTATCATACCCGTTTTGGTGATGACCAGATTATGGCATTCATTCAACCACTTAAAGAGCTTACACTATCTTTAGCAACTGTTAAATTCAGAGAAGGTAATTCAGACCTCAGTGATGACGCAACTGCCTATGTTCTCATAGGCTCATACAAAGGGAAAAACTTTGAATTAAGTGCAGATGTAACATATCTTGATGATGAGGGGAATAAAGATAGTACCGCAGTTAGAGGTCGTTCTGGATGGGGAATTTCTACTTTTGGAACAGACTCTGACATTCATCTCTGGAACTTTGGTTTAAGAGGCGATGTTAAAGATATTGCAGGAACAGGTCTTGGAGCAAGGGCAGATATAGAGTTTCAAACTGGAAAGATTGAAAATACAAAATTAGGATATGAACCTAAACTTAAAGGATGGGCAGGACTTGCAGGGCTTAACTATAAATTCAAAACAATACCTCTTACACTAAAAGCTGAATATCAAATTGGTTCAGGACATGGTGACAGCAATGACATCAAAGAGTATGTTACAGCAATAGGTCGTCTTGAAGGTGAGTATACCACACTTGTTTATGAATACTATGCACCTTCTGCCTGTGACTCTCCTCTTGCAAGATATTCAAGAGAGACAGGGCTATGCAACACTCAGTATGTGATATTTGGTGGAGCAGGTGATATAACAAAGGATTTGAGTGCACAGCTTTATGGTTTCTGGATAAGAGCTAACAAGGCAGTAGCAATCAATAATTATAGAGACACAAGTAAAGATGTTGGCTATGAAGTTGATACAATGATAACCTACAAGATTGATAAAAATCTTAAATACTGGATTGAAGCTGGATACTTCTGGCCGGGTGATGCATGGAAGCTGAGTAGTGGAAAAGACCCTGATAATGCATGGGTAGTAAGACATAGTATTATGCTTACATTTTAAAAGATACTTGACAAAGGAAAAATTATATGCTAAAATTTTTTCAAAACTTAAAGGAGGTGAGAGAGGACACGGTGCATGAAGTACCACCGCCCTTGGCGGTGTAACTGAACTAACCTGAAGGAGGTTAGGAAGTGAAAAAAATTTTAAGTATTTTATCAGTTCTGGTTTTTGTTCTTGGTTTAACAGCACTCAGCTATGCAGTTGTTGCTGAGATTCCCTCAGACACAACAGCAGCAGTAGCAAAAGGAAAAACACAGATTACACTTGGCGGTGAAATTCAGGTAAGAGGTTCAATGGCGAATAATACAGCGGTTGGAGAAGGTGATACTAAACCGAGTTATACAAGAGGTGGTAATTTTTCAAGAGGAGTTATCAAATCAGATTCTCCATGGGGATGTATTGGAGCATGCTCTTACTATGACTATCTTTTAAAACTCAATCTTGAAGCAAAACTTAGCCCAAATACAACAGGATTTGTTGAATTAGTAAGTGGTCCCTATGACAGTACGTACGGGTATAAATTAAACTATGTTCCATTTGGTTATCAACAGGGTGGTGCAAGAGGTGCTTATCAGGCTGGTAACACAAAAGAATCAACAATGTGGATATCTCAGGCATGGATACTTTATCAGGGTTCTGGACTTCTTGGTGTTCCAGCAGGTATAAAAGTTGGTCGTCAGCCAATTAAGCTTGGAAATGGAGTCTTCCTTGACCACAGCTACTTTGGCGATGATGCAATTTTGGTATTCGTTCAGCCTATTAAAGAGCTTACATTAGCTGCTGCAACAATTAAATTTGCTGAAGGCTACTCAGATAATAATGATGATGCAACTGCATATTCATTGATTGGTGCCTATGCAGGAAAAGGATTTGGATTAAGTGCAGATGTAACATATGTTGATGACCAGTCCTCTGATCTTGCCACAGGCACTGAGATTCATCTCTGGAACTTTGGGTTAAGAGGAAATGTGGATGATATTGCTGGAACAGGCCTTGGCTTCAGAGCAGATGTTGAGTTTCAGACAGGAAAAGTAAAAGACTTGGGCACCACAGAACTTGACATTCAGGGTTGGGCAGGACTGGCAGGACTTGACTACAAATTCAAGGAAATACCTGTGAAACTCACCCTTGAATATGGAATCGGTAGCGGTGACAAATCTGAAACAGGCGACAAGATTGAAGGATTTATAACTACAAAAGGATATGAGAAATCTGTTATTGGAACCTTTGTATATGATTATATAACACCAACAGCATGCAATTCTGTTGTTTCCTCTGGTGGTTTAGCCTCAGCAGGTTCTTCAGCAACTGTTAAGGCAGGACTCTGCAACACCCAGTATGTAAAACTTGGTGGTACTGCTAATATTACAAAAGATATTGGATTTGAGCTTTATGGATACTGGTTAAGGGCTCATAAGGCAGTAGCCCTCAATGGAAACGCTTCCACAGACAAAGACCTTGGATGGGAAGCTGATGCAAAGATAACCTACAAGATTGACAAAGGTCTTACCTACTTTGTAGAAGGTGGATACTTCTGGCCAGGTGATGCATGGAAAATGTCTGATGGAAGAGATGCTGATGATGCATGGGCAGTAAGACATGGCTTAATACTTAAGTTCTAAATAAAAATTTTTGCACCGTGTCCTTTCAAGGCGGGCATTTGCCCGCCTTTTTTTATCTAAATATGGCTGACCTGAGATTTTATTTTGAAAAAGCTGTCAATACATACGAGAAAGCAGGAAGAATACAGAAAAAAGTTGCTCAGGAGCTTTTAAGAAGACTGAACAGAGGCTATTATCAGACAGTTGTTGAAATAGGAAGTGGAAGAGGCTTTTTAAGTAAACCCTTAATTGAAACTCTCTCTTTTGAAAGATTCATCCACATTGACTTATCATTTCAGTTTCTTAAAAGGCTTAAATCTGACTTAAGGGGGAGATTTTTTTTCATAAATGCAAGGGCAGAGTCAATACCTCTGAGACAGGAAATTGCAGAGCTTATCATAAGCTCTTCAACACTTCACTGGGTTAAGGAGCATGACAGAAGCTTTAAAGAGATTTTTAAAATTCTTAAGGAGGGTGGAAGATTTTACCTTTCAATTTTTACAGCTAAAACACTGAGGGAGCTAAAACATGCTTCAGAGCTTTCAGGATTTGGCTCTGTCTATCCATTAAAGGAAGCAGGATTCTATATTGAGATGCTTAAGAATATGAAAATTACATTCAATTATGAAATAAAAAATTACAGGGAGGTTTATTCATCTTTAAAAGAGTTACTCCTCGCACACAGGTATACTGGAACAAACTACACAGAGGAAAAGAAATTTTCAGGGAAGGAATCATTCAGAAAATTCTGTGAGATTTACAGTTCTCTTTTCAGTAATAATAAGGGAATATATGCGACATACGAGGTTTTATTCATAGAAGGTCAAAAACTATCTCCCTTTCCTCAATACTGACCCTTGAGACTCTCACCCTGAGGTTTGTTCCAATTGTAAACCTTCTTTTTTTTCTCAATCCTGTAAGACAGTATCTTTTTTCATCAAACTGATAGAAGTCATCAATCATGTTTGATACAGGAAGAAATCCTTCAATATAGTATTCTTCAAGCCTTACCCTGAGCCCATCAGGACTGACCATTGTGACCTTTGCATCAAACTCCTCACCTGCTCTGTCCTTCATGAACCATACCCTCATTATCTGTACAGCATCTCTTTCAGCCTCATCAGCCCTTCTTTCCATCCTTGAACTGTGTATCGCAATTGCAGGAAGTAATTCCTGAAGTAGCATTTCATTTGATAGTTTTCCCTTCTGAAGATACTCCTTAAGAATCCTGTGAACAACAATGTCAGGATATCTTCTTATTGGAGATGTAAAATGAGTGTAACAGTCCAGAGCCAGTCCAAAGTGCCCAACATTTTCAGGACTGTAGCGAGCCTGCTTAAGGCTTCTTAGGATAAGATAGTTTACTGTTTCCTCGTATGGTGTTCCCATTATCATCTCAATAACTTCGGAAAACATATCAGGCTTTATATCATGCTTAAGAACCCCGAGATTTTTTAAAACTCTTGTAATGTAGTTGATTTTTCCAGCCTCGGGTTTTTCATGAATTCTGTAAAGTGCTGGAACAGCCTTTGAATATAAAAACTCAGCCACAGCCTCATTTGCCGCAATCATGAACTCCTCAATTATATAGTGAGCAAGGTTTCTTTCAGCCTTGATGATTGCCTGTGGGTCTCCTTTTATGTCAAGAAGGACTTCAGGCTCTGGAAGATCAAAATCAAGGCTTCCTCTCTGCTTTCTTCTCCCCTTAAGAATCTCACACAGTTCTGCCATGTTTTCAAAATGAGGAACTAAATCCCTGTATTTTTTTATCTCTTCAGAGTCCCTGTCAATCAGGATTTTTCTGACTGATGTGTATGTCATTCTCTGAGCTGTCTGTATCACACTCGGATAAAAACGGGTCTGTTTTCTTTGTCCTGAACTGCTGAAATGCATCTCAACAGTGAATGTAAGCCTCGGAGTTTCTGGCAGCAGACTGCAGAGGTTTTCACTTAACTCTTCTGGAAGCATTGGTATGACCCTGTCAGGAAGATAAACACTCGTTGCCCTCTGTCTTGCCTCAATATCAAGGGCAGAGTTCCATCCAGCATAATGGGTTACATCAGCAATATGAACCCAGAGTATAAAACCTTTGCGTGTTTTCTTTATTGATACCGCATCATCAAAGTCCCTGGCATTCTCTCCATCTATTGTCACTGTTGGAAGCTCCCTCAGGTCAATTCTGTTTTTGAACTGTCTTTTTGATATGCCCTTACTTAGTAGCTGTCTTGCAGACACTGATACATTATGGGGAAATTTTTTTGGAAGTTCATACTCATGAACAAGAATCTCTATATCCTGCACTGGAGTTTGAGGTTTTTCAAAAACTTTAAGAACCCTTGTAAGGGGTGGTCTTCCTGCCATGTGAATGACTTCAGCAAATACAAGGTCACCTTCCTTAAATTTTATGTTTCCCGGGGCAACAACCATCTGCCCTGTTATATTTTTCTTTCTTGGCTGGATATAAAAGACTGGTCCGGCTCTTTCAACTGTTCCTACAATGCGTTTCACAGCCCTCTCAAGAATTCTTATTATTCTTCCTTCTCTTCTTCTTTTCTGTTCAAGCCTTGCAACAACCCTGTCTCCATGCATTGCTCCCATTGTTGAATTAGGTGGAATGAATATATCAGACTCACCGGCGGAGTCAGGGATTACAAAACCATATCCTTCCCTGTGTGCCTCAAAAATACCTGTTACAAGACTTGCCTCACGGACAGTAAGATAGAGTCCCTTTCTGTTTTTTACAAGTTTACCCTGCTGGAGAAGTTCTTTGAGTATTCTTTTAAGTTTTTTTCTCTGCGAGGCTTTAAGACCAAAGGCATCCGCTATTTCTTTAAAACTTAAAGGTCTTCCTGATTTTTTAATAAACTCAGATATTGTTTCTGAATTCAATTTTTATCCTGTGGTAGGTCAAGATACACTACCTGACCTGTTTCTCCAAGCTTTCCAAGTTCCTCACCGTTGAATGATATTTTAACTCCACCAGCATTTCCTATATGGAGCTTGAAAGATTTATTAGCTCTGAGTTCTATCTTCTGCCCCGGATCAAGTAAAAACTCCCTTTTTTCTTTGTCATCTATTGTAACCCTCATCCATACTTTGTCTGTTGCTTCAATCTGTAGTTTCTGCTCCTGTAAAGGATTTTCAGGTTTCTGTTCTGTTTTTTCTTCAATAGGAGCTGTCTCTGAAACAGCGGGCTGTGTAGGAGGAGGTGGTATTTTTTCATCTTTTTCTATCCAGAATAAAAAAATTATGATGATGGTAACAACAAAAATAATTCCTGCTAAAAGACTCCACCTTTTTCTTTCAGAAGTCTGCTCAACTTTAACTGGCTCAATTCTCTGTGGTGTCTGTTTTTTTGCTCTAAGATACTCTTCATAATCTTTCAGGACTATTCCCGGGTCTATTCCGAGAGTTTCAGCATAAATTTTAATATAGGACCTTGTATAAACTTCTAATGGTAAATCATCAAATCTGCCTTCTTCTATTGCCTGAAGATAGCTCTTTTTGATTCTCGTCTGTGCACTTATTTCATCAATACTTTTCCCGAGCTCAAATCTTTTTTTCTTCAGTTCTTCATACATTGCTCATATTTTGCCAAAAAGATTTTTAAAATCAGGCATTCCCGGAATATTAAATGGCAGGGAAACCTTGCTCATCTCAGCCTGAGCAAGTTCCCGGGCTTTTTTCAGTGCCTCATTTACAGCTGCAAGGATTAAATCTTCAAGCATCTCAATGTCATCGGGATTTACAACCTCTCTGTCAATTTTTAATGAAACTATCTGTCCTGCTCCATTTGCCACTGCAGTAACCATTCCTCCACCAGCAGATGCCTCAACAGTCATTTTGTTTACCTCTTCCTGCTTTCTCTGTATCTCTTCCTGAATCTTCTGTGCCTGTCTCATTATTTCACCGAACATCTTTTTAGACATTGTTGCCTCCTTTTTTAGGTATTATACTGAGAATTCTTCCATCAAACAACTGCAAAGTTTTCTTTACAAGAGGATGGTCAAGCATCTCCTGTCTTTTGTTCTCCTTTTCTGGATCACTTTTTTCATGTATAGTTATCTTAACATCAGGGATGAATTCTTTCAACATGTTTTGAATTTCTGAGATGCACTCCCTCAGGGAGTCAGCATAAAGTGATGCTCCACCATTGTAAATGAGCTGTATCTCACCTTTTTTAAACTTAACTTCTGCATGTTTTATCTTCATTGCAAGCAGAGGATTTTCTATTTCAATTTTCTGAAGAAATCTTTCCCATTGAGATAAACTCTCATTTTTAAAATCCTTTATAACATCATCAATATTTCTGAAATTTGATAGCATGCTAAGTTTAAGAAGTGTTATCTCAAAGGCAATCCTCGGGAAAAATGAGCTTTTTATTGCTATCTCGGAGTTGATTAAATCTTTAAGAAGAATTAGAAGATGCTCTTCTGAGGTTTTTCTGTTCAAGTTTTCAATCATTTTAGAAGCTGTCTCAGTTGTGTAAACAGTCTTCGTAATTTTATGAATAAGGGCATTTCTCAAAAAATGAATAAGATCCTTTGTCAGGAGTTTGAAATCAGTTCCTGCGTTATTGAGCTCCTCAACAAGAAGAATTATTTTTTCTCTATTTCCATCTATTAAAGAGTCTGCAAGCTCATAAAGAGTTTTTATATCTGTTTGCCCTGTCAGCAGATTTACATCATCAATTGTTATGCTTTCTGTGAAAGATGTTATCTGATCAAGTAAGACCAGAGCATCCCTCATGCTTCCTTCAGAACTTGATGCTATTGCATAAAGTGCTTCATCTGTTACGTTGATTCCTTCAATGGAGCAGACACTCTCAAGCCTCTCTTTTATGAGATTAACAGGAATTCTTCTGAATTGAAGATGCTGACATCGGCTGAGCACAGTAAGAGGAATTTTTCTTGGCTCTGTTGTGGCAAGAACAAACACTACATGAGGAGGCGGCTCCTCAAGGGTTTTCAGAAAGGCATTGAATGCAGCCTGACTTAGCATGTGAGCCTCGTCAATTATATAAACCTTGTAAAATCCCTCAGCAGAAGCATACCTGATGTTTTCTCTCAGGTCTCTTATGTTGTCAACAGATGTATGCGAGGCTGCATCCATCTCTATAACACTCATTGTTCTGCCTTCCTTTACAGCAATACATGATGGACATTCATCGCAGGGTCTGTTATGTGAGGAGGAGCAGTTTAAAGCTTTTGCAAGAATTCTTGCTACAGAGGTTTTTCCAACTCCCTTAGGACCTGAAAAAATGTAAGCATGAGAAAGTTTACCTTTCTTTAAAGAGTTTTCAAGAATTTTTACAACAACTTCCTGTCCGACAACTTCGGAAAAATTTTGAGGTCTGTATTTTCTGGCAAATCCAAGATAACCCATATCATTCTTTAATAAAGGGACCGACTTTCTGCGGCACACAGAATAAGATGCTTACCGTTGCTTCCTTCCGGACCTGGCGGGGTTTGCACCCTCCTGTTGCGCAGGGTCGGCCCCAACTTTTATTTTATCCTTTTTTATCCTTTTTTTCGCAATCTGTCCTGTCAGACTCCGGGTATATTTACATTTCGGATACTCTGAGCATGCAATGAACTTACCCATTTTACCATTTCTTATAACGAGATTTCCTCCGCAATCAGGACATTTGTCTGTGAGCGTGAGTGGTTTTGTGTTTCTGCATTGAGGATATCCAGAACATGCTAAAAATGGTTTGCCATTACTCCATCTTATAACCATCTGTTTGCTGCATTTTTCACATTCTATGGAGGTTTTTATTTCTTTGGGTTTTGTTATTTTTGAAATCTTTGATGCATTCAGAAGATCTCTTTCAAACTCTTTGTAGAATTCTTCAACAATTCTGTTCCACTGAGCCTTGGCCAGTGATATTTTATCAAGACTGTCTTCCATCTTTGCTGTAAAGCTGTAATCCATGAGCTCAGGAAATTTTTCTTCAAGAAGGTCACTCACTACAAAGCCAAGATATGTTGGATAAAGTTTCTGTTTAATCTTTTTCACATACCCTCTTTCCTGAATTGTGCTGAGTATAACAGCATATGTGGAAGGTCTGCCTATTCCCTTTTCTTCAAGAGCCTTGACCAGTGTTGCCTCTGTATATCTTGGTGGAGGCTCTGTTGTATGTTTTTCATACTTTATATCAGTGAGTTTTAAAGGAGTTTTTTCTTTTATCTTTGGCAGAATTTTTTCCTGCTCAGATTCCTCTAACTCATAATGCTCTGTTATAGCAAGAAAACCTGGAAATACTATAACAGAGCCACTTACACGAAATTGTGCTATGTTTTCAGGGTCTTCAATTATATATGTTGTTTGCTCAATTTCTGCTGGTACGCTCTGACTTGCAAGAAATCTGTCCCATATAAGTTTGTAAAGAGCATACTGATCCTTTGTAAGGTATTTTTTAACAGCCTCAGGTGGTTTGTCAGGATATGTTGGTCTTATGCATTCATGTGCATCTTGCATGAGTTTTCCACGATTTTTACTCTGTGCAGATGGTTCACCGATGTATTGTTTACCAAAGTTTTTTTCAATAATTTTTCTCGCCCACTGTTTTGCCTCATGAGCAACCCTTGTTGAATCTGTCCTCATGTATGTTATGAGTCCCACTCGGCTGCCTTCAATATCTATGCCCTCATAAAGCTGTTGAGCAATCATCATAGTCTTCTTCGGAGAGAAACCGATCTGTGATGAAGCCTGTGTCTGAAGAGTTGCGGTTCTGAAAGGTTCTGGCGGATTTTTCTTTTTCTTTTTCCTCTCAATCTTTGAAAGAGTATATCTCAGTTTCTTAAGTTCCTCAATAATTCTCTGAGCTGTTTTTTCATCTGTGATCAGGAATTTTGTTTCTGTTTTTCTGTCAACAACAAGTGTGCCTCTGTATTTATAAAGGTTAGCTTGAATTACGGTTTCCTGAGCACTGAAGTCAGCTTTAACTGTCCAATAATCCTCCGGCTTGAATCTGAAAATATCCTTTTCTCTTTCAACGACCATCCTTAAGGCAACAGATTGAACCCTTCCAGCACTGAGTCCCCATTTAACCTTTTTCCATAAAAAAGGACTTAGATTGTAGCCAACAAGCCTGTCAAGAATTCTCCTTGCCTGCTGGGAATATACCTTATTTATATCAATTTTTGAAGGATTTTCAATTGCTGATTTAACAGCCTGCGGAGTTATCTCATGAAAAATCGCCCTGTAAATCTTATCCTCTGGAACATTTATCTCCTCTGCGATATGATATGCAATTGCTTCTCCCTCCCTGTCAGGGTCAGTTGCAATGTAAATTTTCTTAGCATTCTTTGCTGACTGCCTTATTTCGTCCACAATTTTTTCCTTGCCCGGAATTATTATATACTCTGGTTGAAACCCATTTTTTATATCAATGCCGAGCCTGTCTTCTGGAAGATCCTTTATATGTCCTATGGATGCCTTTACCTGAAAGTCCTTCCCAACAATTTTATTGATTGTTTTTGCTTTTGCTGGAGATTCAACAATTATGAGACTTTTACCATTCAGTTCCATACTATCTGTTTACCCTTGCTGAATATAAAGCTGTATATATCATCCTCGCTCAGATCAGTTTCTTTCATGAGCAGATAAACAAGCAGTGCTTTCACCATATCTATTTCTTCAACTTCAAGAAGTTCATTTACTTCAATAAAGTTTAACTCTTCCTTAACCTGATGAAGGTCAATATCAAAAAGAGAAAAATCTTTAAGGATTTCATCATTGTAGTCGTTATCAATAAGCTGTCTTGCAAGAGCTCTGAGGAAATCAAAAAGTTTCATCTAAAGCCTCCTAACATATCTGCCTTCAGTCTTAATTATTAATCCCTTTATTTCAAGCCTTAAAAGAATGTTAAGTATTTTTGTGATATCCATACCGGTTTTTAAAACTATTTCATCTGTCCCTGCCTTTTCATCCAGTATATTAAGTATAGCTTTTTCATCATCATCAACTTCAACTGTAGGCTTGATTTTATTCAATTCTTTTAATGATGGAATAAAATGCCCTATTTCTTCAAGTATGTCCTTAACTTCTCTGACAAGTTTTGCTCCATTCTGTATCAAAAAGTTTGTTCCTTCTGAGTTTTTTGAAGTAATGTTGCCAGGAATTGCAAAGACTTCTCTTCCCTGCTCTAAGGCAAAGGATGCTGTGATCAAAGCTCCTGAGTTTATTGTTGCTTCTGTGAGAAGTGTTCCAACTGATATTCCGCTTATTATCCTGTTTCGTCTGGGAAAATTTTCCTTTCTTGGACCTTCATCAGGAAGAAACTCACTGAGTATAGCACCATTTTTTATAATTTTTTCTGCAAGTGCTCTGTTTTCAGGTGGGTATATAAATGAAACCCCGCTTCCAAGAACTGCTATCGTTCTTCCTCCTGATGAAATTGCTGAATTATGTGCAAGTGAATCAATACCCCTTGCAAGTCCACTCACAATTGTTATTCCACATGATGCAAGCTCTGATGCTATGCGTTCTGTAACTATTCTGCCATATTCAGTTGGTCTTCTTGAACCAACAACTGCAAACCCCCTGTGATCTTCTGGTTTTATCTCACCCCTGCAGAATAGAATAGCAGGAGGATCATAAATCTCCTTTAAGAGTTCAGGGTAGTGTGCATCATAATATGAAAAAATCTTTATTTCTCTCTTTTCACAGAGTTTCAGTATTTTATCCACTCTTTCCCATTCATAAAAGTTCTTTATATTTTTTGCCCTTTCTCTGCCTATTCCCTCAACAGATGCAAGCTCAAGGAGTTCAGCATCAAAAATCTGTTTTGCGGAGCTAAATTTTAAAAGAAGCCTCTTTATAAGAACAGGACCAAGATCTTTTATGCTATTCAGTGCAAGAAGGCATCTTATCTCTTCACTGAACATCACAGTCTCAACCTTAAAGCATTAATCTTTATGAATCCCTGTGCATCTTTCTGGCTATAAATAATGTCTTTTTCAAATGTTGCAAGCTCTTTACTGTAAAGAGAGTAGGGCGATTTTCTTCCAACAACACTACAGTTACCCTTATAAAGTTTAAGTCTTACAGTTCCTGTGACATTTTTCTGTGTTTCATCAATGAGCTTCTGTAAAACCTCTCTTTCAGGTGAAAACCAGTAACCATAGTAGACAAGCTCAGAGTATCGGGGAATGAGGCTATCTCTCAAATGCATCACTTCTCTGTCCATTGTTATTGATTCAATTGCTTTATGTGCGATGTGTAGCACCGTTCCTGCTGGTGTTTCATAAACTCCTCTTGATTTTATTCCAACATAACGATTCTCAACAATGTCTATTCTACCAATTCCATTTTCTCCTGCAATCTTGTTCAATTCCCTGAAAAATTCTGCAGGAGCAACTCTCTGTCCATTTAATGAAACAGGGTCACCCCTTTCATAATCAATCTCAATATAAACAGCTCTGTCAGGAGCTTTTTCAGGTGACACTGTCATTGTATACATCTCCTCTGGAGGTTCGTTCCACGGATCCTCAAGAATTCCTCCTTCATAGCTTATGTGAAAGAGATTTCTATCAATGCTGTAAGGTTTTTCCTTTGTTGCCTTAACAGGAATATTGTTTTTCTCTGCATACTCAATAAGAGAACTACGGGAATCAAACTCCCATTCACGCCAGGGTGCAATAACCTTTATATCTGGCTTAAGTGCATAGTATGTCAGCTCAAATCTTACCTGATCATTTCCCTTTCCTGTTGCACCATGAGCAACAGCCTCTGCAGACTCCTTTATTGCTATTTCTATCTGTTTTTTTGCTATAAGAGGTCTTGCAATTGATGTTCCCATTAGATATCCTGTTTCATAGACTGCATTTGCCCTGAGCATTGGAAATACATAATTCTTCACAAATTCCTCTTTAAGGTCTTCAATATAAACCTTTGATGCACCTGTTTTATAGGCTTTTTGAGCAATTTCTTCAAAATCTTCCTCCTGTCCTATATCTGCACAGAAAGCTATAATCTCGGCATTATATTTTTCTTTTAACCATTTAATTGCAACAGATGTGTCAAGTCCTCCTGAGTATGCTAAAATTATTTTCATTTTTACCTCCTGCAATAAATTTATATTTTGCTAACAGCATTCTTACAATGGTAAATATGCTCTTGCATTAAGGAAGAAATCAGAACTCTCACCTTTTAGAAATCTGTGATATCCAGCAACTGCTATCATTGCAGCATTATCAGTGCATAAAGCCTTTGAAGGAAAATAAACATCTATTCCTTCGTCTTTAAGAGTTATTGCACGCCTTCTAAGTTCGGTATTTGCTGCAACCCCACCTGTAATTACAACTTTTGGAAGATTTTCTGCATTTACAGCCCATTTAATTTTTTCAATCAGTACATCAATAACAGATGTCTGAAATGATGCTGAGATATGTTTTTTAATTTCATGAGAAACACTGCCATCATTAAAACCAAGATTTTTTAATAGAACCTTAACAGCTGTTTTAAGTCCGCTGAAACTGAAATCAAGATTTTTTGGAAGATAAGGTCTTGGAAGATTAAACTTTTCAGGATCTCCTTCAATTGCGAGCCTTTCAATTGCAGGTCCGCCAGGATATCCTATACCAAGCATCTTTGCTACTTTATCATAAGCCTCACCCACTGCATCATCGCGGGTTTTACCAAGTTCTTTATATGAACCAATATCATCTACCCTGTAGAGACATGTGTGACCTCCTGAAACAATAAGAGTTAAGAATGGGAACTGAGGATAGGATTCCTCAAGAAATATGGCATGGATATGACCTTCAAGATGATTTACACCTACTATTGGTTTTCCTGATGCATAACTTAAAGCCTTTGCAAAACATACTCCAACCAAAAGAGAACCGATTAATCCGGGTCCGTGACATACAGCCACAAGGTCAATACTGTCAAGACTTTTTTCTGCCACAGTGAGAGCCTTTTCTGTTACATCCCATATCCACTCAATATGTTTTCGTGATGCAATCTCTGGAACAACTCCTCCGTATTTGCTGTGTATTTTTATCTGAGATGAGACTATATTGCTTAAAATTTTTCTATTCTCAAGCACAGAGGCAGATGTATCATCACATGATGTATCAATCCCGAGTATTAACATGTATTACATGCTTCCATATGAATGTAGTCCGCTTAAAAAGAGGTTTACTCCCAGATATGTAAATATTGTAACAAGAAAACCAAAAACTGCAATCATTGATATTTTTGTCCCACGCCAACCTCTTATAAATTTGGAATGAAGGTAAAAGGCATAAACAAACCATGTTATCAATGACCATGTTTCCTTTGGATCCCATCCCCAGTATCTTCCCCATGCCTGATCAGCCCATATTGCTCCAAAAACAAGACCTCCAATTGTAAATACAGGAAATCCGAATGCAATTGCCTTGTAAGTTATGTCCTCAAGGAACTGAGCATCAATCTTAAAGCCATATAAAATCCTTTTAATTAAATCTCCATACTTCCAGCACACGGTAGCAATAGCTATCAGAGAAATCCAGCTTAATATTGAAACTAATAGAGAGGGATTGCCAAGCGTTGAGTGAAACATTCTGACAGTTTTAGGGTTTGAAGCTGTAGCAGTATCTATTACTGCAGAGGCAAACATGAAAAACATAAGCCCCATAAGCACAGTGGAAAATATGTATTTGAAAGATTTTTTATTCTCAGTCTCCGTGATAATATGAAGAAGCGCAGTTATAAAGCTTATCCCAAAGGCTGCATAGGATACAAAACTCAGTGTAACATGTGCAAGTAACCAGTTACTTTTGAGTGCTGGAACAAGGGGCTGAACCTCCTTTGATATGCCAAGTAGCTCTGTAAGAGAGATTGTTATTCCAGCAATAATTGATACAAGAACACCGAGGCTTTTTTTCCTGTATTTCCACTCAATTAGAAGATAGCCTGTAACAAGACATAAAACAAAGAATACAAGACTTTCATATAGATTTGTAACAGGAATGCTTCTCAGAAAGGATTGATTTATTTCATACATTTCTTTAAATCTCTGGACAAATCCATATGTATGAATTCCTGCACCAGCTGAAAGAATTCCAGTAGCAGCATATCCGATTTTTTTGCTTTTTGTGAGTATGTAAACAATGTAAACAGGCATTGAAAGCATGTAAATAAAACCAGCAATTGCAATTGTTTGATAGCTCATTTATCTTTCTCCCCTTTAAGTTCCTGTATTATTTTATCTATTTCTTTTTCCATAATTATTGCTCCTTTTGAGGATGGATAAAAGAAAGATATTTTATCATCTTTAAGTTCAATGAAATAGGTGGAAGGCTTCAAGAAAAGGCATATGAAAAGTCCTATACAGAGCAGGATTGAGCCTGTATAAATTAGAGGTACACCTGGATCGCGTCTTATCTGAAGTCCTGTAAACTGCGCACCCCAGAGTTCATTAAATTTAAGTTTTCCAAATGGAGTATCCCAGCTTTCAGGTATTCTTGCAAGTATCCACTGATGGGATTTTTTACCACTGTGTTCAAACTCAACCAGTACCGCAGGATTTATCATGTTTGTATCCATGTTAAAGAGTTTTCCCTGCTCATCAACTCCGAGTGCCGGAGAAAAATCTATTACAGAAGCTGTTACAGAACTTTCAGGGATTTTGAATTTTTCTTCAAAATGTGAATTTATTTTATACTCTTTACCACTTTTATCAAAAAATGTAAATCTGAACTCTGCATGCCCTGCAGGCTGGAATCCATATGTAGCCTGATAAAAAGTTATTCCTCTGTATGTTAAGGGCTGGTTAACCTCTATTATGAAATTTTCCTTCCCCTTTATTTTTACAGTTTGTCCATTTTCAATCAGTCTGACATAACTTCTGTAAGCTTTTGGAACAGCAGAGTTTTCATAGAATTCCACCTCAAATCTGTCACATACTATCTCAAATGGCAAATAAATGGGTCTTCCATCATCTGATAAAGCAATATTTGAACCTGTCCCTTCAATTATGTTCATTGAACCTCTGAACCCGAAGAATGTTCCTATAAGTGCACCTGAAAGAATAATTAAAATGCTTAGATGTGTTAAATAAACAGCAAGCCTTGTCTTGCTCCATTTCCTGCAGTGTATCTGGATATTTTTATTTCCATTAAATGTAAAGATAGAATAACCTCTGCGTTTTAATATATTTGTCAGTTTATCCAGCAGCTTATGGCTTGAAGATAGTTCAACTTCATGTTTTCCAGGCATTTTCTCAAGACTCTGTGATTCTATCATTCTTGGAGGAGTTTTAAATGATTTTATTAGTAAAGGAAGCCTGTCAATTGAGCAGACAATTAAGTTTAATGCAAACATGAAAAGAAGAAATGTAAACCACCAGCTATGATAAACATTATTAAGATCAAGAAGGCTTACAATTTCATATACATTCATTGAGATGCTCAAAGGCAAAAACTTTGAGAAAAATCTTATTGTTGCTTCGGGCTCAACTTGCTGGGGTATGATTGTTCCAGCCGCAGCACCGATTGATATAACAATAAAAAGAGCAACAGCAAGGTCAACAGAAGCAAAAAAATTCCATACTTTTTCATTAAGTCTGTTAAGCCTGAGCATGAAACCTCCGTGAGTGCAAATACATAATTGATAAATTTATCATATATCTGTTATATTTTTCCATGAGATATTTAAGAATTCCTGTGCTGGTTTTGATAGCTCTGGTTTTTATATTTCCTTTCAATTCCTTAGCAGGCTTAAAGAATCCTGTGATTGTTTATTTTTTCTGGACTGAAGGATGTCCTTTCTGTGCCAAAGAAAAAGATTTTTTAAAATTTATGAAAAAGAAATATCCAGAGATTGAAATTAAAGATTATGAGGTTGGATACAATGTTTACGCAAGACAGCTTCTTCAGACACTTTCAAAGTCATACAATATAAATCCAACAGGAGTTCCAGTAACATTTATTGGTGATAATGCTATAATTGGTTTTAATGAAAAAACAGCAAATCAGATTGAAAAAGCAATAAAACACTGCATTAAAAATACTTGCGAGGATCCCCTCTACAAAAAATAAAAAGCATTAATCATTTTAATCAATTTATTAAAAATTTTTAATGATAAAATTCATTGATATTCTTTTTATACTGTGTTATAATTTTGCAAATATTAAACAAAAAGGGGTGGGGGATGAGAACATTATTAATAAGTGCAGTCATAGTTATATGTTTTCTTCTTTCATATTTTGCCAAAATTGAAGTTGCTCTTTCAGACTCCATTAAAGACTGTCTCAGGTGTCATTCATCAAAGGCTTTAACAAAAGAGCTACTTAGCAAGGAAACCCTTTCCCTTTATGTAGATGGTTCAAAGTTTGAAAAATCAGTTCATGGAGCATTGGAGTGTTCAGCCTGTCATACAGATATAACAATGAAAACACATCCAAGACCCAAGAAGATTGAAAGCAGAAAGGCATATGTCAGAGAGGTTTCCCAGAATTGTTTGCTCTGTCACCCAAAGGATGCATTGATGAAGCCGTACATGCATGGAGCGCTTGTAAAGAAAGGAGAGCTTACATGTGCTGAGTGTCACGGCTCTCATTATATTGAAGAGATGAAGGGATGGAAAAAAACAGAGAGTTTTTCAGGATACTGTCTTTTCTGTCATAAACATGAAATTTCAAAAACTCTGCCAAGCAAGGAAATCATTTCTTTGAAGGTTAATCAGGAAGAGATTAAGAAATCAGTTCATGGAAAATTTGAATGCATTGTATGTCATAGTGATTTTTCAAAAATAAATCATCCTTCTTATAACCTGAAAACTAAATCTGAATACAGAACCCGCATGACTGGGATATGTCTGAAGTGTCACACTGATGCGGAGTTGCAGAAAAATCCTTCTCATTATGCTCTATCAAAAACAGCATCATGTATTGAGTGTCACGGCTCTCATGGTGTGGTATCTGTAAAAGCTGCAAAGGCATTACCAATTAATCAATACTGTCTGAGCTGCCACAGCAGAGCCATATCAATGAAAATGAAAAATGGAGAAACCCTCTCAGTTCAGGTAAAAGAGTCTGATATTCTTGGCTCAGCTCATAAAAATCTTAAATGTAATGAATGCCATAAAGAGTTTTCAACCACACAGCATCCTGTAAAGGTTTATGAATCTATAGCAGATTTCAGGGAAAAAGCTAAAGACAACTGTAATAATTGTCATAAAGAAGCAGTTGCAAAATATGATAAAAGCATTCATGCAATGGCTTTGAAGAAAGGAAATGCAAATGCACCAGATTGCTTGAGATGTCATGATTATCATAAAACTCCATGGATTAAATCCGATAAAGTATCAGGTTTACAGCTCTGTGCCAGATGTCATGCTAAAGAAACAGATGCCTTCAAGACAAGCATTCATAACACAGCATTAACACAGGGCAAAAAGGATGCACCTGCATGTGCAGCATGTCATAATGCTCATGATGTTTTACCAACAAATATTGCAAAGATAAATGATTCATGTGTGAAATGCCATAAAAATATCAAGGATTCTCATAATAAGTGGCTTTGGAATCCACCTTTCAGACTGACCACATTTGTTGAAACACATTTCAATTCTGCTTCATGCTCAGCATGTCACATATCAGGAAATAAAGTTCTTTCTCTTGTATTGATTGATAAAGACAAAAATAAGGCTTTAACCGAAAAAGAGGTTGCCAAAGCATTTGATGTGGATGTTAAGGAAGTTAAGGGCAAGGTAGATTTTAATGGAGATGGTAAGGTTCAGGAAGGTGAACTCTGGCAGTTCATGAGTACATTGAAGAAGAAAGTTAATGCAGACCTTGCAGGAAGAGTTGATGTTACAGAGGCAAATGATGCTCACAGGATTGTTGCAAAAGCACAGGCAATTAAGGATTGTGAGGCATGCCATAATCCTAAGGCTGAGTTTTCAGGAAGACTTGAGATTAACAGAGAAGATGCTAAAGCAATTAAGCTGAACCTTGACAGAAAGGCTTTCAATTCAGTAAAAGCAATACCGAATATAAGTGACTTCTATATTCTCGGCTCAACAAAAATAAGTATTTTTGATATTCTGTTCTTGCTTGCGCTGGCAGCAGGACTGTGTGTGGCAATAGGACACATTACACTTAGAATTTTAACATCACCAATCAGAAGGAGAAGAAGGGAGGGGAAATAATGAAAAAAGTTTATCTGCATCCATTACCGGTAAGAATCTGGCACTGGATAAATGCACTTGGATTTATATTACTTATAATAACAGGTGCTCAGATAAGATTTGCTGAACAGTTAGGACTTATGAGTTTTAAAACAGCAGTTCAGATTCACAGCTGGACAGGTTTTATTCTACTTGCAAACTATTTCATCTGGCTAATATATTATCTCTTTACAGGCAAACTCTTTAAGATATATATTCCTCCTTTCTGGCGTCCTGTTGATTTTATAAAAAGATCAATAAAGCAGGCAAAATATTATGGATATGGAATAATGGTAGGTGATAAAAATCCACATCATGCAACACCTGATAACAAATTCAATCCAATGCAGCAGCTGGCTTACCTTTCAATAATGGTGTTATTAATACCTGTTCAGATACTCACAGGACTCATGCTCTGGGATCCGGAACTTTTTGGTGGACTCATAGATATAATTGGAGGTATTCAGATCGCAACGCTGATTCATACTGCTCTGTGGGTGTTTTTCAGTGCATTCATAATTGTCCATTTTTATCTTGCCTCACTGGGGCATACGCCAACTGCTCATTTTATTGCCATGATTACAGGATATGAAGAAGAACATGATGAGCATTAAAAATACAAATAAACTCAGGAAAGGAGGTGAACAGATTTGAAATCAAAGAAGGGATTGGTGGTTCTCATTGCTGCGTGTTTTCTTTTTGGAATTACTTTGGTATATGCACAGCAGGATGTTTATGAGTTAAAGATTGAAGGTGGCAAGTTTCCTCCTGTTCAGTTCAGTCATGGAAAGCACAACACAGATTACAAGGTAGACTGTAAAGTATGCCATCACAAAGAAGCAGACCCTAAAGCAAAAGCTCAGAAATGCACTGAATGTCACGACCCTGCTGAAGCAAAAAATGAAGCATGTAAGGCAATGGATGCTTTTCACAAAAACTGTATAAACTGTCATAAGAAAGAGGTAGAAGCTGGAAAGGCTGCACCAACAAAATGTAACGAATGCCATAAAAAAGGATAAATTATTTAAAAGCCGGAGTTTAAACTCCGGCTTTCTTTAATTTTCAAAATGGAAAAATTTAAAAAATTCATCGGAAAACCTTTTAAATTAGAAAATATTAAAGATTCTGATTTTTTAAAAAGTTATTCCCTTTCCTGTCAAAGTATTCCTGAAAAAATTGAAGAATTTGAGGAGCTTGAATTTTTCATAGATAACATTGTTATGTGTGTTGCAATCCTTGAAGGAAAAATTAAAAGAATTATGCTTGTAAAGGTTAATCCAGAAAATCCCGATGAATGTAGCCCTCTTACAAAAGAAGAACTCTCCATATTTTTAGAAAAAAACGAGAACAAACTTGTAAGATTTTTTGAAAATATCACAGGATAGATAAATATAGATAAATGCTAAAATAAAAAAATCTGTGATTTTTAAATTTAACTCATAATCTTTTAAAATAAAAACTATAATTGATTATTTGCTGATTAAGGAGTCAACTATGAAAAATCACCTCCTTCAGAAACAGGGAGACAGGGAATGATTAACAGAAAAGGGTTGTTTTTTAGTAAGCATAGCCCAGATTGTTCTAAGGAGCTTATGAGCGGTAGTAAGGATTGCTTTCTTAAAGGCAAGCCCTTCAGTCCTTCTTTTTTTAAAGTATTCCTTGAAGTATTCATTATGCATCACTACACCAGTAGTCATAAGCCATACTATTCTTCTCAAATGTCGGTTTCCTCTTTTACTGATTTTACTTTTACCTTTAAACCTGCCAGATTCATAAACAGTAGGGTCAATTCCGCAATAAGCAATGAGCTTCTTTGGGGAGTTGAACCTTTCAATATCACCTACTTCAGCCAGAAAATGCATTGCTGTAATGTCTCCTATTCCTTTTATAGATTTCAAAATCTCGATGTCCTGACAAAGACAAGCCTCTTGACAGAACTTTCTAAGCATATTGGTGAAGAATTCGATTTGTTCTTCAAGGAAGAAAAGCTCTTTGATTTTCTGGACAAGAATCATTTCTCTTACAGGCCAGCAATGAGCAATAGAGTCTTTAGCAAGGGATTTAATTTTCTGGGCAGAGACATTGACAGGTCTTCCTGCTTTATCAATGCAAAGAGCTTTATTGATTTTCTCAATAGAGGCATTCTTAATAGCATAAGCAGAAGGAAACTCAGAGAGAAGTCTAAGGATAGAGGTATTGTAGATATTAACAATTCTTTCAAGCTCAGGGAAAAGCACAACGAGATGTTTTTCGATATCATTTTTAACAGTAGCGATTTTCTGGGTAATTCTTTCTCTTTCCCTTGCGATATCACGAAAATCCTCAGGCAGAATGGAGTTATCAGGGAGTTGTTTATGGATATGATACAACATTGTAGCAATAGCTTTAGCATCAACTCTGTCAGTTTTAGTTTTTCTAAGAGTAGTAGTCCAGAATTTATTGACAAGCAAAGGATTAAGAACGATGCATTGGAAGTGCCTCTGAGAAAGAAAAGCGAAAAGATTGATGTAGTAACAACCCGAGGATTCCTTAGCAATAAGGATAGAGTTTTTAGGGAAACGGGAAAGCCTTTTAGAGAAATCTTTAAACCCGGGGTTAGACATAGGGAATTGGGCTTCAAAGATGATATTTTCTGGAGAAAGCAGAGCGCAGGCGAAGAAGGAATCTTTGGAGATATCAATACCTACAAATACATTAAAGCAGGAGGGCATTCCAAAAAATCAAAGATTTTTTGGCAACCCTTTGTAGCCTGCGGACCAATCCTCCATGGTGACAGGGGCTTATTAGCCCGACCAACTTATCATGGTTTAAGCAGGCAGGCAACAAACTCCTCAGAGGGCTTTTATACCCAGGTGAAATGGAGTTGTCCTGCCCTGCCTTCTTTGTTTTCAATGGGTAAAACCCATGCATATAAATTTTATAACAAAAATTTTTCGTAGGAGGGTACTATGAAAAAAAAGTTGCTTCTATTTCTTTTAATCTGTATGTTTTTCTTGATTATTTTCACATCGGTTTATTCTGAAGTTATTACTAAAGAAGACTGTTTTTATTTAAAAAGCCTCCACTATACAGCAAGGGGAATGGAATACTGGTATAGTAAAGAAAATGGAGGTATTGAAACTCTAACAAATATACCCTATTCAAATCTAAGTTGTGGAAAATGTCATTATAAATCATGCGATACCTGTCATAAAACTTCGGAAAAAGATAAGTCATTTTATTCAGCCAAAGCAGCAACAAATCAGGATATCTGTCTTAAATGCCATGCACGTGAGACATTGGTGATGAAAATTAATAAAGAAGCCAATCAACAAGATGTTCATTCTACTAAAAATATGAGATGTAAAGACTGTCATACAGCAAGAGATATACATGGAGATGGCATTGAGTATAATTCAATGAAACAAACTGGTGCAATTGATGCAAAATGTGAAAAATGCCATAAATCTATACCTCAAACCATTTCCCATAAAATCCATGGAGATAAACTTGACTGTAAAGCCTGCCATGAAAGACAGGTTGTAACCTGCTATAACTGTCATATGGATACAGATATAAAAGAAGGTAAAAGAGTTGCCATACCACTTACTGGATGGTTATTTCTCATGAATCATGAAGGTAAAGTAACTTCAGCAAATATGCAGAGTTTTGTTGTAAAGGGAAATAAAACATTCGTCATTTTCGCTCCTCAGCACAGCCATTCTATAATGAAAGAAGGAAGAAAATGTAAGGATTGCCATGATACTGAAGTTTTAAAAGAGATTCAGCAAGGCACTTTAAAACTTACATGGTTAGATGAAAAAGGGATGCTTAAAAACATTAAAGGCGTTATCCCGGTTGTTGAAGGAGTAAAATATGAAGGCGTATACTTTGATTATAAAAATGATAAATGGATTCCTATAAATAATCCAGAGAAGCCTTTGATGCAGTATGTTGGTTATGGTAAACCCTTAACCAAAGAACAACTAAATAAAATGAAGCTACACATGGTAAAATAAAAAATCTGGAGAGGTGCCGGAGTGGCCGAACGGGCGCGACTGGAAATCGCGTGTGGGGTCTAAAAGCTCCACCGAGGGTTCAAATCCCTCCCTCTCCGTTTTTTACTCAAAAATTAATCTTTTCTCTGAAAAAAATTCAATGCATCAACTAATTGTTTCTTATTGCCGACATAAATTATTATATCTCCTTCTTTTAAAATAAAGTCAGCTGAAGGATTTAAAATAG
>Ga0078972_1000724_pt1 | contig 77506 bp, 71 predicted proteins | sample YelNatPaOPGAMG01_FD_67568 | JGI IMG/M metagenome (GOLD analysis project Ga0078972, IMG submission 67568) | Hot spring thermophilic microbial communities from Obsidian Pool, Yellowstone National Park, USA - OP-RAMG-01 (SPADES assembly) (version 2) | ecosystem: Environmental > Aquatic > Thermal... | reverse complement strand
TTACTCCTGGGGTACTTGTTCTTAGGTAGAAGCTAGCCTTCCTTCGCCTGCGCCGCTTGCCGCTTCCTATACTCGGCCCAACGCTTTTTCTGCGCCATGGCGATCCGCTTACGAGCTTCGGGGCTTAACTCGCGGCGCCGCACCGGGCGAGCGGCGGCGCCTGCCGAAGCAAGCCGCAAACGGCGGCCGCCCAATGCAGCGCGGACTTGGGCAATCTGGTCCTCAATTCTACGGCGCTGGGCTTCCAATCCTTCCAGCGCGGCGACCAGCAAAGAAGTATCTTCGAGCGATTTTTGGGTTCTTGGCATTTTAGCTCCCGTTCATACAATACCACCAACGGCAACTTGGTTGTCAAGTGTTTTTCACGGAGTCGATTAACAGAGTAACAGGACCGTCGTTGAGCAGGTGCACGGCCATGTGGGCCTGAAACATCCCGGTCTGGACAGGCACGCCGCGGTCCCGGAGCGCCTGCACAAAGTACTCGTACAGTTGCCGGGCGGTTTGGGGATCGGCGGCCATTTCAAAACCGGGACGGCGGCCCCGGCTTACGTCCGCGTAGAGCGTAAATTGAGAAACGACCAAGATGCCGCCGCCTGTGTCCGCCACGCTGCGGTTCATGCGGCCATCCTGATCCGGGAAGATGCGCAGCCCGGCTACTTTGTCCGCCAGGTAATCCGCGTCCCGCCGGGTGTCGGACTTGGCGACTCCCAAGAACACCAAAAGGCCTGGGCCGATCTCGCCCACCGTCCGGCCGTCCACTTCCACGCGGGCCATGCCCACTCTTTGGATCAATGCTCGCATCGCACCTTAGTATGGCAGAATAGGATGCGTCCGCCATGATCGAGACCTACGCTTACGCGCGCGCGGGCTTGCTCGGCAACCCCAGCGACGGCTACTACGGCAAGACGATCGCGCTTTCGGTGCGGAACTTCCGGGCGCGCGTATTGCTCTATCCCTCCGCCCGGCTGGAGATCAAACCCTCCAAGGCGGACATGCCCGTGTTTGAGGACCTGGAGGATCTCTACCGGACCACGCGATGGCGTGGATACTACGGCGGGATCCGCATCATCCAGGCGTTGCTCGTGCGTCTGATGGACTATTGCCGAGAGCAAGGCGTGACGCTCGAGAACCGGAACTTCACCATCGAGTACGAGTCCACCATCCCGCTGCGGTTGGGCTTGGGCGGATCGAGCGCCATTATCATTGCCGCGCTCCGCGCCCTGAGCCGGTATTTCCAACTAGAGATCCCGCTGCCCATCCAGGCCAAGCTGGCGCTCGAGACCGAAACCAAGGAACTGGGAGTTCCGGCGGGCCCGCAGGACCGGGTCATCCAGGTTTACGAGGGTCTGGTCTACATGGACTTCCGGAGGGAGCTGATGGAGTCGCGCGGCTATGGCGAATACGAGCGGCTGGATGCCTCCCTGTTGCCGAATTTGTATGTGGCGTACCGAACGTCGCTGAGCGAAGGCACGGAGGTTTTCCACAGCAACGTGCGCCAGCGCTGGTTGGCCGGTGAGCCGAAGGTCGTGGAGGCCATGCGGCAGTGGGCGGAATACGCGGAGCAAGGCAGAGCAGCGCTTTTGGCGGGGGAGCGGGAAACGCTCAAGCGGCTGATCGATCTGAATTTTGACTTGAGAGCCAGCATCTACGACATCAGCCGGGAGAACCTGGAGATGATCCGCGCGGCGCGGAGCGTGGGCGCCACAGCGAACTTCGCCGGCTCGGGTGGGGCGATCGTGGGCACTTACGAGGACGAGAACATGTTCGCAGCGCTCGAAGCGGTGATGAAACCGCTGGGGGTGGCCGTCATCCGGCCCAAAGTAACCGCCTAGGCGCGTGCTAGAATTAAGACGTTCCCAGTCAAAGGACGCCTTCCGTATGAAGCTTTTTCTTTCCTTTCTGATGGTTGCCTTGGCCGCGGCCGCGCAGAGTGCGCCGCCCGCCGAAGGCGGCGCTGCGCCGGCGGCCCCGCAAGCGCCGCAACTGATGTTCTTTCCCCCAGATACGGTGGTGGCCACCCTGGACGGCGAGAAGATCTACGCCAGCGAGTTGCAGGCGGTGCTGTCCACCATCTCCGAGCAGCAGCGCCAGATGGCGCTGGCCGATCCCAGGAGCCTGCTCGAACAGATCGGCCTGCTACGGCGGCTTTCGGCGCTGGCCGAGAAGAACGGTCTGGATCAGAAGAGTCCCCTCAAGGAGCAGCTCGCTTACAACCGGATGCTGACCCTGGCGAACGCTCAACTGAACCAGATGGCCAACTACTCGGAGGTAACCCCGGAGGAGGCCAAGCGCTTCTATGAGCAGAATCTGGACGTTTACACCCAGGCGCGGGTCAAGCTGATTTACATCCCCTTTAGCCCGAATGCGCCTTCGGGCGGCGCGGCCGGAGACAAGAAGTCGTTGAGCGAGAGCGAGGCCAAGGCCAAGGCCGAGAAGATCTATGCAGAATTACAGAAAGGCGCGGACTTCGTGAAGATGGTCCGGGAGCATTCGGGCGATCCAACTTCGGCGTCCAAGGATGGGGATTTTATGCCGATCCGCAAATCGGACCAGCTTCCGCAGGAGATCAAGGACGCGGTTTTCTCCCTGAAACCGGGGCAAATCAGCAAGCCGGTGCGCCAGCCCAACGGTTACTACATTCTGCGTCTGGAGTCGCTCGATGTGGAGCCGTTCGAGGCCGTGCAGGGCAAGCTGATGATTGAGCTGCGGCAATCGCACGTCAACGAGTTCATTGAGAAGACGCGCAGCAGCCTCCAGATCAAGATCGAGCGGCCGGAGGCGTTTTCAAGCACGTCTGTCTCCACGCCGAACCGGTAGATCCCACTTGCCCCGGAGATCTGAGCCAGCCCCGATCCGCATCGAGTTCCGGCCGGAGCTGCGGGCCCGGGGCCGCGAACTGGTCTCGGGCGGCTGCGCCGGCCTGGAAGTGCATGCCGGGTCCTTTTTGCGCGAGAGGCGGATTGTTCTGGACAGCGCGCTGCTGGAGCAGCCCAGGGAACTGGCCCGGATTCTAACCCACGAGGTCTATCATTTTGTCTGGCGCCGCCTGGGCAACACCGTCCGCCGCTCCTATGAGGAGCTTTTGCAGTCGGAGCTGCGCCAGCGGAGGCGCGGCGAGCTGGGCGACTCCTCCGAGCGGCGCAAAAGCGGCCTTGCCCGCGAGGACATCCTGGGGCGCAGCCGGCGCTGGCGCGAGTACGTCTGCGAGAGTTTCTGTGATACGGCGGCTTGGCTGGCCGCCGGCGGGCGTCATTCGGAGTTCACTCTCGATCCGGAGGCGCGGCGCAAACGGCGGACCTGGTTCGGTCACGTAAGGACTCAATTCCGCATCCAACTATAATGAAGAAAAGCGAGAGATTCCCTCCATGAAATTGTTAAGCCGCAGTCTGGGGTTGGCCTTGGCCGTGTTGATCCTGGCGGCTGCCGCTTGCAGTCCGACTCAATCGGGAGCTGCCCGCAAGGTGAAGCAGCAAGGGGACCGCAAGCTGGCGCCGGATTTTGCGCTGAAGGACGTCAACGGCGCCACGGTCCGGCTGTCGGACTACCGCGGCAAAGTGGTGCTGCTGAACTTCTGGGCCACCTGGTGCGGTCCCTGCAAGATCGAGATCCCCTGGTTCATCGAGTTCGAGCAGAAACATAAGGATCGCGGCTTCGCCGTGTTGGGCATCTCCATGGATGACGGCGGCTGGGAAGTGGTGCGGCCTTTCTTAGCCCGGATGAACGTCAACTACCGCACCCTGATGGGCGACGAAACCGTCGCGGAACTCTATGGAGGGGTGGCCTCGCTGCCCACCAGTTTTCTGATCGACCGCGAGGGGAGGATCGCCTCGGCGCACCTGGGTCTGGTCAGCAAGAGCGTCTATGAAAATGAGATCGAACAACTGCTGGCGGCGCCGGGCGCTCAGGGCTCTGCCGCTGATGCTGCTGTGCGCCTGGCCGGCGGCGGCGCAAATCAGCCAAGTGCTGAGCGTTAAGGCCCCCCCGAAGGCTGTGGCCCCCAGAGGTCAGTCTTTCACCGTCCCGGTGGAGATTGTCCTGACCGCCGGCTATCACGTCAACAGCCACGCTCCGGCAGACGACTTTCTGATTCCGCTGCGGCTGAGCTGGGATGAGACGTTCCTGAAGGTCGAGGAGGTCATTTACCCCAAGCCGGAGTCGAGGAAATACCCCTTTTCCGAAAAGCCCATTCAAGTCTACACCGGGGATTTCACCATCCAGACGCGCTTTCACGCGCCGACGCAGGCCGCGCCGGGCATGAAGGTCGTGACTGGGAAACTCCGATATCAGGCCTGCAACGATAAGATGTGCCTGCCGCCGCGCGTGGCCGAGATCCGGCTGCCGGTCGAAGTCCGGGCGAAGTAGCGTGCGGCAATTGTTCATCCGGCCGGGGGCGATCGGCGATTTCCTGTTGTCGCTGCCGGCGCTGGAGCTGTTGTGCGAGGGAGACTGCGAGGTTTGGGCCGCGCGGCGCAACATCCCTCTGGTGCGATTCGCGCCGGCGCGGGCGATCCAGGACACAGGGCTGGACTGGATGGGCATCCCGGATGTGGCGCCGCCAAGGCCTCTGGCCGAGCAACTGCGCAGCTTCGACCGCATCGTTTCCTGGTACGGGGCCAACCGGCCCGAATTCCGTCAGGCCGTTCGGGAACTCGGGCTGCCGTTCGTATTCCTGGAGGCGCTGCCGTTCTCCGCCGGAGGCCGGCACGCGGCCGACTTCTATATGGACCAGGCATACGGCCTCACCGGCAAGCGCTCGGCAGCCGTCCCACGGCTTCCCTGCCCCCGGCGCGAGGGCGGATTCATCGCGATCCACCCGTTTTCTGGAAGCCCGGCTAAGAACTGGCCTGTCGAACGGTACCGCGAGCTCACCAAGCGGCTGGAGAAGCACTGGCCGGTTCGCTGGGTCTTGGAACCCGGCGGCGCGGCGCCGGATGGAGTTTCGGTTCTCCCTCCCACGGAGGACCTCTTCGAGCTGGCCTGCCGCCTGGCCTCCGCCCGGCTGTACATCGGCAACGATTCCGGCATCACCCACCTGGCGGCAGCCGCAGCAGCGCCGGTGCTGGCTCTGTTTGGCCCCACGGATCCGGCGGTTTGGGGACCTCGGGGTGAGAACCGGGTCGTGGTGATCCGAAGCCCTGCGGCCGATGGCGCGATGGCGGCGATTTCACCCGAGGACGTGCTGGAGGCCGCCGAACGGCTCTTGGACAGCCGCTGCCAACTCTGAGCGGAACCAGCTCCGGATAGCGTATACTACTGCCTTTGGGGAGTACCTTCACTTCGCCGGGAGCGGGCCATGGCTGCTGTCAGACCCATTGACTTCCTCCAAGCTCCGTCCGGCCCTTCCGCTGGGACTGATGCGGAGGTCGGACTTGCGTTCCGCGCGCTGCATTACATGGTGTTGATGCGCGAGGTGGAAGACCGTATCGAGCGCAAGCTCTACCGCCAGGGCAAGATCGTAGGGGGCGTCTACGTGGGTCGCGGGCAGGAGGCGATCGCCGTCGGCGTAGGGCTGGCCACCGAGCCGGAAGACGTGCTGTTCCCCTGCCACCGGGACTTGGCCTTGTATTTCATCCGCGGCGTCCACCCTCGGCAGGTTTTCGCCCAGTACATGGGCCGCGTCGGTGGGCTGACGCGCGGCAAAGACGGCAACATGCACATGGGCGATCTGAAGCTGAAGATCGTGGCCATCATCAGCGCCATGGCGGCCTCCGTGCCGGTGGCCGCGGGCGCGGCTCTGGGGATCAAGTACAAAGGCCTGCCGCATGCCGCCTTCGTTTTCTTCGGCGACGGCGCCACCAGCCGCGGCGACTGGCACGAAGGCATCAATCTGGCGGCGGTGCAGAAGCTGCCTCTGGTGCTGATCTGCAACAACAACCAGTGGGCTTACTCGACCCCGCTGGAGAAACAAATGGCTTGCAAGAACGTGGCCGACCGCGGACCCGGTTACGGCATTCCCGCCGAGATCGTCGACGGCAACGACGTTTTCGCCGTCTACCACGCCGCGCAGCGGGCCGCCGCGCATGCGCGCTCCGGGCTGGGGCCGTATCTGATTGAGTGCAAGACCTTCCGGATGACCGGGCACGCCGCCCACGACCAGGCGCTGTATGTGCCGAAGCAACTGTTCGAAGAGTGGGCCAAGAAAGATCCCATCGACCGGCTGGAGCGTCACATGCTCCGTAAGGGTTGGGCCTCGCAGGAGGAAATCGACCGTCTGCACCGGGAGATTTTGCAGCTTGTCGACGAATCGGTCGCCTGGGCCGAGCAGAGCCCGTATCCCGACCCCTCCGAACTCTACGACAATGTCTACGAGACGCCTTCCGGACAGGGCAGCGAGGTGTGAGCCATGGAAGTCACCTACCTGGAAGCGATCCGGCAAGGCATCTGGGAAGAGATGGAGCGCGACCCCAACGTGTTCCTGATCGGCGAGGATATCGGGGTCTACGGCGGCGCCTTCAAAATCACCGCCGGGATGCTGGAGCATTTCGGCGAGAGGCGGGTCATCGACACGCCGATCTGCGAATCGGCGATTGTTGGGGCCGCGATCGGCGCGTCTTTCATGGGCCTGCGGCCGGTGGCCGAGATGCAGTTTGCGGACTTCATCAGTTGCGCCTTCGACCAGGTGGTGAACTTCGCCGCCAAGTGCCGCTACCGCTGGGGCGCGCCGGTGCCGATTGTGGTCCGCGCTCCTTCCGGAGGAGGCAACCGGGGCGGCCCGTTCCACTCCCAGAACCCGGAGGCGTGGTTCGTACATGTGCCGGGACTGAAGGTGGTCACTCCGGCCACCGCCTACGACGCCAAGGGGCTGATCAAATCCGCCATCCGCGACAATGACCCGGTGATCTTCTTCGAGCATAAGGGCCTGTACCGGAGGATCAAAGAGGACATCCCGGAGGGCGACTACACCGTCCCCATCGGAAAGGCCCGGGTGTTCCGGCAAGGGGAGGACCTTTCGATCATCACCTACGGGGCCATGGTCTATACGGCCCGGGATGCCGCTGAGCAATTGGCGAAGGAAGGGATCTCGGTGGAGATTGTGGATCTGCGGACGGTGTTGCCCATCGATGAGGAGACCATTCTGGCCAGTGTCCGGAAGACGTCCAAGGCGATCCTGCTGCATGAGGACACCCTGACCGGCGGGGTGGGCGGAGAGATCGCGGCGAGGATCGCGGAACGCGCCTTTGAGTACCTGGACGGGCCGCTGGTGCGGATCGCCGCTCCCGACACGCCCATTCCTTACAGCCCCCCGCTGGAGGATGCGTTTCTTCCGAATGTTGCGAAGGTCGTCGAGAAGGCTCGCTGGCTGTACCGGTATTGAGGCAGGGCTTGTTCGCGCCAGCCGGCGGCGTCAACCCGCATCCGGTTCGGGCTTATCCGGACGGGAAACAGCGCGTTCTGCGCTAAGGTCGACCAGAGTTCTCAAATCCAGCAGGTACTGCGGCTGGTATTGTTCCGGAGACCAGGCGCAGCCAGGAAGAAACTGGACTCCCAGGAAATAGCCGATCTCGCGGTAAAGGCAGTAGCGGACCACTCCCCGGAATTCGCCCTTCGGATGGCAGATTCGGACCACCGTGTCCAAACGGACCGGACCGTCCATCTGCAAGCAGAGTCCGGAGGTGGAGATGTCCTCCAGATTGGCCACGGCTTGGCGGCGGCGCCCATGGGTATCCACCCAATGAACGTCCACCAGCTCGGAACACAACATGCGCGTCTCAACGCGGCGCTCGCTCATATACGCATCTATCGGCCTCGGGTAGGCTTAAATTTAGCGAAGCTGTTGGGTTTCAGGCAAATCCGGTGCGCGGATGCGGGTTCTCTCTTTCCCCGCACTGCCCGAGTACCATGCCGGAACCTGGGCCTAACCACCCTTTGCTCCTCCCTTACAGATGCTCGCCGGAGGGGTTCAGATCCAGCAAGACCCACCGTTGGTATATACTGCCTAATCACTGCGTAGTATCAAACGGAGGGATAAACCATGACGATGCGATCCAAGATGGCCGCGCTGGCGTTAGGCGTTTGGGTTTTCGCCGCGGGAGCTGCCCGAGCCCAGATCTTCACGCTCACGCGCGAGGAGCTCATTAAGTACACCGCCCAGAACCCCTACGAGCGTTTCCCGGACGGGCGCCCGAAAGTTCCGGATGCCCTCCTTAAGGAATTCGAGAACATGTCCTCGGAGGAAGTCATGGGAGCGGGAGGAGGCGCGCCCGGAAGGCCGGGTTCGGTGACATTTGTGAGCGGATTCCAGGTGCTCAACCCGGGCAAGAAGTTGATCGGCCGCGCGCTGACGCTGCAACTGATGCCCGTGCGCCAGGAGGTGGCGCAGGTGGACGCCGAGGATTGGAAAAAGAAGGGCAACGCCGTTCCGCTGACGCACCAGTCCGCCCTGGACCTGCTTCAGCCCGGAGACGTTTTCGTGGTGGACGCGGGAGGAAACGTCGACGCCGGCGGCATCATCGGCGACAATCTGGCGTACTACATCATGAAGACCGCGGGCACGGGCTTTGTGATCGACGGCGCGATCCGGGATTTGGAGGGCATCGCCAGTCTGGACTTGGCCGGATACTTCCGAGCCGCGGTCCCGCCGGCCATCCGGGGCCTGATGGTGACAGGCATCAACGTTCCGGTCCGGATCGGCAACGCCACGGTCATGCCGGGCGACGTCGTTTTCGGCGACCGGGAAGGCATCAACTTCATTCCTCCGCACATGGTGCAACGGCTGGTCGATGAGGCCAAGATCGCCCACATTCATGACGAGTGGACACGGATGAAGTTCGCCGAGGGGAAGTACAAGTCCACCGACATCTATAGCCGCCCGCGCGATCCGAAGTTGATCAAGGAATACGAGGAGTACCTGAAGCAGAAGCTTGGCGCCGCCGCCTATGAAGCCTACCGCAAGCGGCAGGCGCAGCCCGGACCGTAGCATCGGCCGCCAGGGCACATTTGCTCAAACACAGCGCCGCGGGGACGGCGCACGCGGAACTGGTGTGTCTACACGCCTCCATCGCGAATCCACCCTCTGGCCGCGGGGGTCGGCTTGAGCGACAATCGAATTAGCTGGATGGGAGGAGTCAACCGCTCATGATGCAAGGTGTTCATGCCGCGCTGGTGACGCCGCGCCGGGACAGCGGCAACGAGATTGACGTGTCGGCGGCCCTGGAGCTGGTGGATTTCGCCTGCCGCAGCGGGCTGGACGGGATCGTCCTGCTCGGAACGACGGGCGAGTTTATTCACTTCGATCTGGCCGAGCGAGTCAAGCTGATGCGCCTGGCGATCAAGCGCAGCGCCCTGCCGGTGACCGTGAACATTTCTCATTCCAGCTTGGGCGGCGCGGTGGCTCTGGCCCGGGAGGCCGCCTCGTGCGGCGCCGCTGCTCTGCTCTTGATGCCGCCTTACTTTTTCCGTTACGAACAGGCGGAAATCGAGGAGTTCTATCTGCGCTTTGCCGCCGAGGCCGGCGTCTCTTTGCCGGTGCTGCTTTACAACATGCCGGCCGTCACCACCCCTCTGGAATTGGACACGCTCCTGCGGCTGCTGGCGACCGGCCGCTTTGTGGGGGTTAAAGACTCCTCCGGCCGCATGGACGAGTTCCGCCGGATGAAGGCGGCTCGGACTCAAACTCCTTTTGTCATTCTGATCGGCGACGACCGGATCTACACCGAGGCCCGCCTGGAAGGCGCTGACGGGCTGATTTCGGGCGTAGCCAGCACGCTGCCGGAACTGCTGCTGGGGCTGGCGAACGCCATTTGCTCGAGCGCCATCCAGAAGCGGGATCGTTTGGAAGCCCGGCTGCACGAGTTCATCGCTTGGGCGGCGCGATTCCCCTTCCCGCTAGCGCTCAAAGAGGCGGCGTCGATGCGGGGCCTAAAGATGGGCGCTCCGGCGTGCCCTTTGGCTCCGGCCACGTTGGCCCGCCTGGAGCAGTTCCGGGAGTGGTTCCAGGGGTGGCTGCCGGTGGTCCTGGAGGAGGTCCGTGGGTAGTGTCTGGCGCCTGGGGTTGCTGGCGGCTGCCGTGCTGTGCGCGCAGCCGCTCCCCACAGGCCCGCAGGTTCTGACGTTTTTCTCCAGCGTCGATGACACCGACCAACCGTACGCCCTCTATGTCCCGCGCCGTTTCGACCCCGCAGCGAAGTACCCGCTGGTGATCAGCCTCCATGAGGCGGGAACCAATCACCGGCTTAATCTCCGGCGCGTTTTCGGCCGCGGCAATCTGCCGCGGGAACCGGATTCCGAAGCCGGCAACCGGCCGTTTCCCCCTTTTCCGGACGTCGATTTCATCGTCGTCTCGCCTCTGGCCCGCGGTAACTTGGGCTACCAAGGCATTCCCGAAAAGGATGTCTATGATGTGCTCGAGGATGTGCGGCGGCGCTTCCCGATCGATGAGAACCGCATCTATCTTACGGGCATTGCCGAGGGTGGAGCCGGCGCCCTGTGGCTGGGGCTGACCCGCCCGGATCTGTGGGCCGCCATGGCCCTGGTTTGCCCCAGCGCGCTGCCGGAAACCGAGGAGCTGCTGGGCAACGCCTTGAACGTGCCCGTGCGCATCTACCAAGGCGCCCTCGATCCGCTGGTGCTTCCCGAAACCAATCGCCGCCGCCGTGACCGCATGAGCGCGGCCGGGGTCCGGGTGGACTATACCGAATACGCCGCCGTCAAGCACAACGCTTGGGACTACGCCTATCGCGGAAGCGGCGTCTTTCAGTGGTTTCGGGCCTTCCGCCGCGACCCGTTCCCCGAGCGCGTCTCCTTCACCACCCGCAGCTACCAGTACCGTTCCGCTTATTGGGTCGAGATCGACGGATTGACGCCCGGCGAACTAGCCGCGGTGGATGCCGCCTTCGCCAACCCCGATGAGATCGTCCTCCGCACCGAAGGAGTGGACGGATTGACGCTTAAGCTCGATCCCTGCCCTCGCTGCGGCGGCGCCAAGTCGCTGACGGTTCGCATCGACGGCGTTCCGCTGCGAGTGGCGGTGGGCCCCCGGCTCTCTTTTTCGAAGATCGCCGGGACGTGGCGGGCCCAGCCGTACCGCAGGCCGGAAGGATCGAAAGGCCCGGGCTTGGAGGGGCCCATCGCTCAGGCAATCGCCCGCAAGCACCTCTACGTCTATGGGACCGCCGACAACCCGGACGAAGAGGAGCTCCAGCGCCGCAAGCGGGTTGCAGAAGCCGCGGCCAACTGGGCGCGTCCGCCCGAACGGCTGTTGCTGTCCCTGCGCGTAGCCGCAGACTCCGAACTCAGCGAATCCGATTTGCAGACGGGCGACTTGATCTTGTTCGGGACCAAGGAGACCAACCGGCTGATCGCTCGCCTGGCGCCCCAGTTGCCCCTCGAGCTGAGCCCCAGCGCCGCCGATTTCGGGCTGCTCTTTATTGCCCCGGGCTTCAACGGGCGCTACGCCCTGGTCAACTCCGGTCTTCCCTGGTGGACCGGCGCGGAGCGGGCACGCCGGAGCGGAGTGCCGCCTAATCCCTTGCCCTATGAACTGCTAAGCAGTTTCGGCGACTACCTTCTGTTCAAGCGGTCGCTTCAGGAAGTGGCGGCCGAGGGTCGTTTTGATCGAAACTGGAAGGTAACCGCCGGAGAGGCCTCCAGGCTGACCGCATCCGGCGTCGTTCGCATCCGATGAGCAAACCAATTGATGACTTCCGCCGGTCCGCGCATCAGATCGTGGACTGGATCGCAGACTACCTGGAAGACCCGCGCCAGTATCCCGTCTCTCCCAACATGCAGCCCGGAGATCTGGCGGCCAAGCTCCCTCCAGCGGCGCCGGAAACCGGCGAGGGCTATGACCGGATCCTCGAGGACTTCCAGCGGCTGGTGCTTCCCGCCGTCACGCACTGGAATCATCCGCGCTTTCTGGCCTATTTCCCCAGCTCGGCGTCTCCTCCCGGCGTATTGGGCGAGATGCTGGCAGCGGCGTTGAACACCAACGCGATTGTATGGCGCAGCTCTCCGGCCAGCACCGAGCTGGAGGCCGTCACCATGGGCTGGCTGCGCCAGTGGCTGGGCTTGCCGGAGGAGTTTTTCGGCATCATTTACGACACGGCGTCGATGGGCACGGTCCATGCCATCGCCGCCGCCCGTGAAATGGCGGATCCGGAAAGCCGCAACAAAGGCATGCAGCGCGGCCTGACGCTCTATTGCTCAGCGCAGGCCCACTCTTCGGTGGAGAAAGGCGCGATTGCCCTGGGGATCGGCCGGGAAAACGTCCGCAAGATTCCGGTGGACGCCGAATTCCGCCTGCGCCCGGAGGCGCTGGCCGAGGCGATCGAAGCCGACAAGAAAGCAGGTCTGCGGCCCTTCTGCGTAGTCGCCACCGTGGGCACGACGTCGTTTGCCGCCGTGGACCCTGTCGCCGCTATCGCGGACATCGCCGAAAAATACGGCCTGTGGCTGCACATCGACGCCGCTTACGCGGGCGCGGCAGCCATCCTCCCAGAGTTGAGCTGGATCCTGGAAGGGGCCGCCCGGGCGCATTCGCTGGTGATGAACCCCCACAAGTGGTTGTTCACGCCCTCGGACTTGAGCGCCTTCTTCACCCGCCGGCCGGACCTGCTGCGGCAGGCCTTCACGCTCGTGCCCGAGTATCTGCGTACCGGCCATGAGGGCCTGAACATCAACCCCATGGACTACTCGCTGGCCATGGGCCGCCGGTTCCGGTCCCTGAAGCTCTGGTTCGTGATGCGCTATTACGGCAAGCAGGGGGTGATGGAAATCCTGCGGCGTCATATCGGGTACGCCAAGCGCATCGCCGCCGCCGTGGACGCCGATCCGCGTTTCGAGCGCGTGGCCCCGGTTCACTTCGCCCTGGTGTGCTTCCGCTACAAGGGATCGAACGAAGACAACGCGCGGCTGGTCGAGCGTCTGAACGCCACCGGCAAGACCTTTCTGTGGCACACGGAGCTCAATGGCCAACTCGTCATCCGCTTCTCGATCGGCAATATTGGCACGACCGAGCAGGACGTGGACGAAGTCTGGCAGCTGATCCAGAGCATGGTATAAGCCCGGCGTCACTGGAAGCGGAACCGGCGCGCGAGCACGGCGCCCGCCGCCAGCGCGGCAAGCAGCATGGCCGCCATGTGCGGAACCACCGCCGCCGGCGCGTCCCCGAAGCTCATCAGCCGGTGCAAGCCATCCATCGCCCAGCCGGTTGGAAACAGCAGGCCGATCTTCTGCGCCCACAGCGGCGTGATCTCGGCCGGCCACCAACAGCCCCCCAGCATCGCCATCGCGTTGGAGAGGATCACGCCGAAGCCCACCACCCGGCCTTCAGTCTTGCCGAAGTTGCCCAAGATCATCCCTCCGGCCGCTGCCAGCGCTAAATAGGAGATCAGCAACAGAACGACGGCCCCCAGGTGGGAGCCCCAGTCCACTTTGAAGAACAGGGTCCCGGCAGCCATTCCGAAAGCCGTCTGGATCATGCCCAGCCCGAACCGGCTCAACCACTTGCCGGCTACGACCGCGCCCCGTGAAATGGGCGCCGAGGCCAGCCGTCTCAATATCCCAAGCGTGCGCTCCTGATGCAGGCTCACTCCACCTGTGGTGAACATCACGAGCAGCAGGAACGTCACCATGCTGCCCGGCACGGCCTGTTGGAAGCCTCCGGGGATGATCTTCCGCTTTCCAGCGGCAGTGACCGCGACCTCTATGTTGTGAGGCGCCGCCGCCAGCTTTTCCAAGGCCTCGGCCGTGGCTGGTCCACCATCCCGCATCGCTACCAGCAGGTCGGCCAGCACGGTGTAAGCCGCACGCTTGACGCGGATCTCATCGTAAAAAGCGGCCACCTCCTCCCCGCTCCGGCCAAAGCGCAGCGTCATCTGCTTGCCTTTCAGCACTTCCTCCGTGAATCGGCTGGGCACGGTCAAACGCCGGGCGTAAGCCGCCAGCGCTTTCTCGTCTTGTACTCTCTCGACCCGGTAACCGAGTTGCTGCAACCTCCGCTCCAGGTGCTCGGCCAGAAAGCCGGCATCCGCCGGCGCCAGCATGCCAATTCTTTCGGCCGGCGTACGCGGCCGGGAGAAACCGCCCGTCACGTTGCCGATGAAGAAGAAAAACAGCAGCGGCATCAGGAAGGCCCACAGCCAGGTGGAAGGGTGGCGGAACATCTGCGCCAGGTCTTTGCGGGCCAGAAAGATTATCGCTCTCAGCATGCCCCTTCCCTATAGGACGAACCGGTTGCGCAACCGCCTCGACACCCACCAGAACAACAGTCCGCTCACAGCGGCGGCGATCCCAAAGGCGGCGGCGATGCCGGTCGCGTCCGCGCTTCCGTCCAGCATGCCCCTGAGCTTCACCAACGCCCAGCCGTTGGGCGTCCATCGACCAATCCGCGCCAGCCACGCGGGCATCATCTCAAACGGGAAGAAGCTGCCGCCCAGCATCGCCAGGGTCATGACCGTTATGTTGGCCGTGACGTGTGCGGTTCGGATGTCACCGGCGGCGATCTGCAACAGCAGCATCAGCAGATGCATCCCCAAGCCGGCCACAACGACCCAGCAGACCACCAGCGCGCCATGGTGCGCCGCCGCGTTCAGGGCGAACTTCGCCACCGCCAGCGCCGCCAATCCGACACAACCAAACAGCGCCCCCAGCGCAAGCAGCTTTCCCCCCAGCCACTGGTTCATGGAAACGGGCGTAACCACCGTCCGCCGGAGCGTGCCGGCGAGTTTCTCCCGCCAGATGTCGCCCGCGTACCCGTAGGCCAGAAACAACACCGCCATCGAGACCATGCTGGGGAACATCAGCGAGGTCACCGGAACGGTCCCGGCAGCTTCAGACGGCGGCGCATCGCGGACCACGTCGATCACGGGAGGATCCACGTACCCGCCTACCCGATCGATCAAATGGGCGATGCGCAGGCTGAAGCCGGCGATCATTGTGTCCGGCGGCCTGCCCGAAAGCTCCGACATGCGCCGCAAATCCTCCCCCACAAGCTGCTGCACGTACCAGGCCCCATCCGCCAGAATCTCGGTAATCTCTTCCAGCATGCCCGGCAGAATGGCCTGTGACGGGTTGGTCACGAGTTCCAGCGTCGCCCTACCGCCGCCGAAAACCGCGATGGCGAATCCTTTGGGGATCACCAGCAGCGCCGAGCCTTCGCCGGCCTGCATTCTCCGGCGGCCTTCTTCCACGCTGACCGCCCGAGCCGCGATCATTTGTCCCAGCTCCCCTTGCGTGTAGGCGCGCGCCACCAGCGAACTTAAGGACGTCCCGTCCTGATCGGCGATGAACAACACCCCGTGCGGCCTGGGCGCCTCACGGCCAAATAAAGCCAACAGCGCCACAGCGACCAGCACCGGCATGCCGAGCCACACGCCGAGCGCTACCGGGTCGCGGGCCATGCGCAGCAGATCCTTGCGGGCGCAGAGCAGGGCTATTCTCATCGCGCTATTCCCTGAGTTCCTTCCCGGTCAACCGGATGAAGAGACTCTCCAAACTCGGCTGCCGCACCGTGGCCCCGCGGATCTCCGCCCCCGCAGCCCCGAGGGCGTTGAGAATGCGGACGAGCCGCCCGGAAGCATCCGTCGCCGCCAGGGTAAGTTCTTCCGGCCCGAAATGCAATACCTCGAGCTCCTCCATACGGTCCAGCGCCTCCCGGATTCGCCGTTCTTCCCAGGTTCCCGTCAAGGTCAGCAACTCCCTTTCCCCCAATACGGCACGCAGATCGCCCAGCGTCCCTTGGGCGATCAGGCGGCCGTTGTCCATGATGGCCAGCCGGTCGCATAGCGTCTCCGCCTCCTCCATGTAGTGCGTGGTGTAGAGCACGCAGACGCCTTGCCTGGCCTGCTGGCGCACCGTCTCCAGCAGCCGCACCCGGCTCTGCGGATCGACCCCAACGGTTGGCTCATCGAGCAGCAGCACCTTCGGACCATGCACCACCGCGCACGCGAAGTTCAGGCGGCGCTTCATGCCGCCCGAGAAGCGCTTGACCGCCTCGCGGGCACGGTCCTGTAATCCGAAAAGCTCCAAAGTCTCCTCAATGCGCTGCTTGAGCTGCGTCCCCCGCAAGCCCTGCACTCCGCCCCAATAGGCCAAATTCTCCGCAGCGCTCAACTCTTCGTAAAGCGCAAGCTCCTGAGGAGCAACGCCAATCGACGCCCGGGCCGCCTTCCCCTCCCGCACAACGTCGTGCCCGGCCACGCGCACCCGCCCCGAGGCCGGTTTCAGAAGGCCTGAGATGCAATGGATGGTGGTCGTCTTGCCCGCCCCGTTTGGCCCAAGCAGTCCAAACACTTCCCCTGCCCGGACTTCAAACGTGGCGCCGTCCACAGCCACCGCGGGGCCGTACGTCTTACGCAGGTTTTGGACTTCGATCACGGCGCGCGGCTCTCCCCCTCCCTTCTGCGTCATGCTTCACTATACGCCCTCCGCGCCAACCGTGTTCCGTGAGTCGTAGGCCGCCCGAGGCCGGAGCGCTACAATTGTGGCTTGCGCGACCGCGTTTCGGACTCTAACGGCCGTTGGATTCCGCTTGCTCTGTTCCTGCTGGTCTTCCTCACCCACGGGTTCAGCCCGATCGCTACCTCCTCCGACTCCCGCTGGACCGTGCCGCTGGCCCTCAGCCTCCTCCGGGAACGAAACACCGATCTAGACGAATACCAGCGCGACTTGAAGTCCCACCGCTTTCAAGGCATCCAGTGCGTGGGGCCGGACAAGCAAGTCAGCGAACCCTCGCCCGCAGAAGGCTGCCCGCCCGGGAGCCGGGCCTACTACTCCTATCCGGTCGGCACATCGGTGGTTGCTGCACCGGTGCTGCTGGCTTTGGATGCCGCCTTGCGTCTGGCGGGACCGCCCACGTTGGGCTTCGCAGACGGGCGGCTGACGCCCGCCATGCGCTGTTTTTTCGGACGCCGGTATACAGAATGCTTCGCCCTGGTGGAGCTGGTGATCGCTTCGATCATAATCGCCGCCGCGACGGTCGTGGTGTTTTTGACCGCCCGGCTTTACCTGTCCGTGCACTTAGCGATGCTATTGGCCCTACTGTTCGCATATGCCACTCCGGCTTATTCCACCGGCAGCCGGGCGCTGTGGCAGCATGGTCCGGCCATGCTGATGCTAGCCCTGGCTTTATACCTTCTGGCCCGGGGGCGCGAGCGGCCTTCGCTGAACCCGTGGAGCGCCGTGCCGCTGACTCTGGCCTTCTTCATCCGTCCCCTCGCCGCAATCTGGCTGGTGGTTGCGGCTTTCTACCTGTGGTCCACCCGCCGCCCGTTACTCCACCGGTGGGTATTGCTGGGCGTCTTGACGGGCGCGCCTTTCGTGCTGCACAACTGGTTGGTCTACGGGACGCCTTTGCAGCCCTATTACCTGCGGCAGCAGTTCCTCCCTGACTCTTGGGCGAGCGCGCCGAAGTTCCTGTCCGCCTTGGCCGGGCACCTGATCAGCCCGTCGAGGGGCCTCCTCATCTTCTCCCCGTTCTTAGCGTTCAGCTTGGTGGGGATGGTTCTGGCCATCAAGCGAGGCTGGGCAGCGCCGCTGCCGCGCTACCTCATGACTGGGCTGGCCGCCCACTGGCTGGTGATCTCCTGGTTCGCCGACTGGCCGGCCGGCCACTGCTATGGCCCGCGGTATTTTTCAGACGCGACGCCGGTCTTCCTCTTGTTCCTGATTCCTTGGCTCCAGGCACGCCCAAAGAGGGCGTGGGCGGCTGCGTTCGTAGCGCTGAGCCTCTGGAGTGGGTTTGTGCACTTCCGCGGCGCCTCAAACTGGGACGTCTATCTCTGGAACGCGGACCCGAGAGGCGCCAGCCCCGAGCACGCCTGGGACTGGAAGGACCCACAATTCCTGCGGGGACTCCTGCAACAATAGACCGAGCGTTTACCCGCCCTCGGCGAAGGATCCCGGCCCGCGCTGGGGCAAGCACCTAAAGGTCCAGCAAATGCCCAAGTTTCTCTTTCTTGGTCCGCAGGTAGGCTTCCGCCGTCTGGGCCGGCGGCACTTCACAGGAGACGCGCTCGACGACCTGGATGCCGGCCTTTTCCAAAGCCCGGATCTTTTGGGGATTATTGGAGAGGAGGCGAACCTTATCTACTTGAAAATAAAGCAGAATCTCTGCAGGAAGCCGATAGTCCCGCAGGTCCGCTTCAAAACCCAACTTTTCGTTGGCCTCGACTGTGTCCGCGCCCTGGTCTTGCAATTCATAAGCCCGCAGCTTGTTCAGAAGGCCGATGCCCCGCCCCTCTTTGTGCTCGTAGATGAGCAACCCACGGCCCTCTTCGGCGATCCGGCTCAGCGAAAGCTCAAGTTGCGCCCGGCAGTCGCAGCGCAGGCTATGAAATACGTCGCCCGTGAGGCACTGTGAATGGATCCGCACCAGCGGCGGCGGGTCCCCGCTGACATCTCCCATCCGCAGCACGACCGCCTCCTCGCGCCGGCCGCCGTACAACCCTTCGAAGCCGTAAACGCGAAAGTGGCCAAAGCGGGAGGGGAAATCCGCTTCCGCCACCTTTTGTAGGCGGAGACTTGAGGCCGTCGTCTGCATGAAACTGAATACGGTGCGGCGTGGAGAACGCCTCTAAAGACTCATTATAGAATGAACGGCGGAGCCAGTTCGTGCAGCAATACCTTCTGACGCTTCTCTTGAAGCTGGGCGTGGTGACGGCGCTGGCCAGTTTCCTGGTGCGCTCGAACCCTTTCAAGCGCATGCTGATGCGGGAGCAGCGCACTTTCAACCAGCGCCTGATGCTGGCTTTGAGCTTTGCCGCCATCTTCGGCCTGGGCTCGGCGATCCGGGTCATCCTGCCTTCCTATCAAGCCGTCGACCTGGGTCTGGAGGCGAGCCTTCTGGCGGGGCTGCTGGCGGGCTATGTCACCGGATTGGTCTCCGGGGTTCTGATCTCGTTGCCTGGCACGATCAACGGGGAGCTACTGACCATGCCTCTGCTGGCCGCCGCCGGGGTGCTGGGCGGGCTGCTGCGGGATTGCGCCGCCGATCCCGAAGACATCTGGCGGTTCTCGCCGCTCCCGGGGCTACAGCTCCGCAGGCTGCTCCGGGATCCGGTCCGGCGGCGCCGGGCTCTGTTTCAGATCTGCCTGGTCTTGGGAATTCTCTTCACCGAGTTCTTCCGGGACGCGGCCGGACGCTTGTTTCCCGGAGCGGTGTTTGTCATCCCGCGCCCAAGCGACCAGCCGCTCAGCATCCTGCTGCCATACCTGACGAGCATCTTCGCCATCACCTTGCCCTTGAAGATCTGGAACAACGCCCGCAACGAAACCAAGCTGGTCGAACAGGAGCAGCTCTTGATGCAGGCCCGGCTGGCGGCCTTGTCCAGCCAGATCAACCCGCACTTCCTGTTCAACACCCTCAATTCGGTCTCATCCTTGATCCGCACCAATCCGGATCAGGCCCGGGCCATGGTCTACCGGCTCTCCAACATCTTGCGGCGGCTATTGCGCAAGCACGAAAACCTCAGCCCCCTCCGCGACGAGCTGAGCTTCATCGACGACTACCTGGCCATCGAGATGGTCCGCTTCGGCGACAAGCTGTGCTTCGAAAAGGAGGTCAGCCCGGAGACCCTGGACCTGCTGGTCCCCAGCATGCTGCTCCAACCCCTTGTCGAGAACTCCATCCGGCACGGGCTGAGCGGCAAACTGGAAGGCGGCGTGATCCGCCTGCGCTGCAAGGCCGAGGGCGGCCGTATCCGCCTCACCGTCGAAGACGACGGCGTCGGGATCCCCCCCAGCAAGCTCGCCACTCTGCTCGAGCAGGGCATCGGCATCAGCAACGTCAACGAACGCCTGAAAGTCTTGTTTGGAAACGACTACCGCCTGCACATTGACAGCAAGCCCGGCGTGGGCACCCGCATCGAGCTGGAATTCCCTGAATTGCACGCGGGGGCCGTCTCGGCGGCCGCCGCCACGCCCCTCACCTGACCACGCCCTCAAGCGGGCTGCTGGCGCTGGCGTAGAGCTTTTTCGGGATCCGGCCTGCCAGATAGGCCAAACGCCCAGCCTCCACCCCGAGCTTCATCGCCAGGGCCATTTTCTCCGGCTCGGCGGCGCAGGCGATCGCGGTGTTCAGCAGCACCCCGTCGGCCCCCAGCTCCATCGCCACCACGACGTCGGAGGCGGTCCCCACGCCGGCGTCCACAATCAACGGAACCTCGGTGATCATCTCCCGCAAAATCCGTAGGTTAGCGGCATTCTGGATCCCCATGCCGGAGCCGATGGGCGCCGCCAGCGGCATCACAGCCGCCGCCCCCGCGTCGATGAGCTTCTTGGCGTTCACCAGATCGTCGTTGGTGTAAGGAAGCACGACAAAGCCTTCTTTCACCAGCGTGCGCGTGGCCTCCAGCAGCCCCTCGTTATCCGGGAAGAGCGTTTTTTCATCCCCAATCACTTCCAGTTTGATCCAGTTGGAAAGGCCCACCTCGCGGGCCAGCCGCGCCGTGCGGATGGCTTCCTCGGCGGTATAGCAGCCGGCGGTGTTCGGCAAAATGAAGAACTTGGAACGGTCGATGTAGTCCAGCAGGGATTCCTTGCTGCGGTCGGTCAGATTCACCCGGCGCACCGCCACCGTGACCATCTCCGCCCCGCTCAATTCGTGGCAGCGGGCCATCTCGGGGAAGCTGCGGTACTTGCCCGTTCCGACAATCAGGCGGGACCGGAACTCGCGCCCCGCAATCACAAGTTTGTCTTCCATGACCTAATTGTAGCCCTCCGCCGCTAAGAAAATTCCCTACTGTATAGAGGCGGATTCCCTGCCGATAAGTCCCTTGACCTGCTCAGTGCGCATGATTTCGATCAAGAGATCCCTGGACCTGCTGGAAGAGCTCGAGCGCCAGTCCCGCTCCGCTGTGAACTCTTATCAAGCCGCCCTCGCCAGCGTGGAAGCCCACGTGGTGGAAGTCGAGCGGGACTTGGCGTCCGGTCTGAGGCAGCAGTTGCGTCAACTGCGCCAGACCCTGGGTTCCGCCCCCACCGCCGAACTTCTTGAGGCCGCCCGCAAGAACCTCGACGATCACCTTCGCGAATTCAAGGCCCTCTCGAGCGACGTTCTCAAAGCCCGGGAAAAGAACCTGCGAGAGATCTTGGCGGCCGTGGCCGAAGCAACCGCGGCTGTCGCCGAGCGCGCCGACCAGCACGCGTCCCAGTTCCGTGCCGTAACCCGGCAATTGGAAGCCGCTGCCGAACTGGACAGCCTGAGCTTGATCCGCGTCCGGATCGCGGAGGCTGTCTCCCGTCTCCGGCGCTGTACGGAGCAGATGCACACTCAGAATCACGCGGCCGCAACCCAAATGCAAGAGCAGATCCGTCGGCTCCAGCGGCGCTTGGAAGAGGCCGAAACCCTGGCGCACACCGATCCCCTCACCGGCTTGGCCAATCGCCGCCGCGCTGAGGCTCTCATCGAGGGGCATCAAATGGCCGGTAGGCCCTTTTGCGTCCTGCTGTTCGACTTGGATCACTTCAAGACCATCAACGACCGCTATGGGCACCCGGTGGGGGACCAAGTTCTCGTGGCCTTCGCTCAGCGGCTCGTGGCCCAGTTTCCGCCGGAAGACGTGGTCTGCCGCTGGGGAGGAGACGAATTTCTGGTCATCGTGACCACGGCGCTCGAAGATCCTCACACTTTCGCCGCCTCCCTGGCCTCGCGCATGCGCGGGCTTTACGCACTTCAGGGACCGGGCGGACCTCTAAATGTCGAGGTGTCCGCAAGCTTCGGCATCGCTTTGCACCACGGCGGAGAGAACGGCGCGGACCTTGTCGCCCGGGCGGACGCCACCCTGTATCAAAACAAGCGCCTGAGGGACACTCGCCACAGCCGGGCCACCCCCTGGCCCGCAGGCACGGTCTACTCCCAATAACCCTCCTGAGACCGCCAAACCCCGCCGATCAATTAGTGCGGTGAAGACTGCATCTCCAGGGCAAAACTCCGCGCGGTCAGAGGCCGACGCCAGCCTCAAGAAGCGTCTAGAATTGCTCACCGCCCACGTGCGCGCCCATGCCTCCCGCCTCCAACGCATGTTCGAGCGGTCCCTACGAAGGCTCCCGTTGACCCCGCCGGTCCGAAAAGCAGTCGCCTCCCTGACCCCAGGCGCGCTTCCCCCCCAGCTTGCCCCGCGCTGGTCCTTCGATGCTTACCGCGAGCAAGTCGCCTATCACGGCCGCCGCCTCGCCAAACTGGATGCCCCTGCCGCCGGGATTGCCCGGGCCATCGACGAATACTTGCGCCTCCTTCGTGCGGCCTTGCCCGCCCGGGAGCAGGCATCAGGACGGGAACTGCATCTGGCCGCCGAGCTCTGGCGCTTATGGATCGCACTCTCCCTGAACCGGGCTTTCCATGAGGTGGCCGAGGCGGAGGCCAGGACTTATCACCGGCTCTTTGAAGCGGAACTGGAATCCCGGACGCTGGACGAGCTCCTCGCCCGCATGCTGGAGGCTTTGGCGGAATATGCCCAAGCGGAGCGGGCGGCAGTGTTCTGGCTGGACCGGAACGCTCAAAGTTGGAAGGTCCTCCACGCCCTGCCGGAGGGCGCTGCCGGAACGGTTCCGGCCGCGGCTGGTTCGGTGCCCCGCTTTCGCCGGGCGTGTTGTCAACGGCCGGGACGGCCCGGCCCCCCGCTTGCCATTCTGCCGCAATGGCATCGGCCTGGGTACACTTTCTGGTCCGTCCCGCTGTTTGCGGAAGACCGCTTCTCCGGCGTCATGCAATTCGCGTTTCCCAAGGCCTACCCCTGGCTGCCCCGCGAGCGCAGGCTGCTGGAAGCGGCGGCGGAGCATTGTTCGCTGGCGGCGGAAAAAGCGCGCTTGACCCAACGCCTGGCCGAGAAGGAAGACCAGGTCCGCCGCCTGGCGGAGCGCCTGGTGGAGGTCGAAGAAAGAGAAAGGAAGCGCATCAGTTCCGAACTTCACGACGAGGCCGGTCAAGCGCTGATGTGCATCCGGCTGGAGCTGGAATTACTGGAACAGAAACTTCCTCCTGAAGCGGCGCACTTGGCCCCGGCCCTAGCCTCCGCTCGCAGGCTGACCGAGCACACCATCACCGAAATCCGGCGTATTCTCTCCTCGCTCAGCCCGGCGGCGCTCAGCCAGCTTGGCCTGCCGGCCGCCATCCGCCAGCTCGCCGCCCGCACCCAGCAACTTACGGGGATCCGAATCCGGTTGAAAATCGGCCCCCTGCCCGAGCTCCCTGCCCCGGTTCAGACCGCAATCTACCGTTTGGTTCAGGAATCCCTGCATAACGCCACCCGGCATTCCTCCGCATCCACCGTAAACCTTTCCCTGAAGGCCGCCGATGGACAGATCAGATTGTATGTGGAGGATAACGGCGTGGGCTTTGATGTCCCAGCAGCATTCGCCAAGCCGAACGCGTTCGGATTGACCGGCATGAAGGAGAGAGCCGCGTTGCTGGGAGGAGACTTCCAGGTCCGTTCCCAACCTGGCAAAGGAACCCGCATCGAAGTCCGTTTGCCCGATCCAACCAGGCGAATGTGAGGCAAAGCAGGCTTTATGTCGAAGATTCGAATTCTGTTGGCGGACGATCATACGCTGTTCCGCCAGGGCATTAAAACGCTACTGGCCGCCGAGTCGGACATGGAAGTGGTTGGGGAAGCCGCCGACGCCGCCGCGGCCGCCGACAAAGCTACCGAACTCAAGCCGGACGTGGTCCTGCTGGACATCGGCATGCCTGGCCCGAGCAGTTTTGAGGTGGCCCGGCAGATCCGGAGGAACCGCCCGGACACCAAAGTCGTGTTCCTCACCATGTACGACGACGAGGACTACTTGGTGGAAAGCATGGAAGTCGGCGCCAACGGTTATATCCTAAAGGACAGCCCGGCCTCCCAGCTCGCTTCGGCCGTCCGGGATGTCTTTCGCGGCGGCAGCTACCTTAGTCCCCGCATGCTCTCGCAACTGGTCGACGATTTCCGCTCGCGGGTCAAGACCACCGACCGGCTGCCCCGTTTCGCCAGCCTTACTCCGCGCGAAAAAGAGGTTCTGAAAATGCTCGCCGAGGGCAACTCCGTCAAGGAGGTCGCCACCCAGTTGGACCTGAGCGTTAAAACTGTGGAGGCCCACAAGTTCAACCTGATGCGCAAGCTCGGCATCCACAACAAAGCGCAGCTCGTTCAATACGCCATCCAAAAAAAGGTCATCAAACTGCCGGTGCTGAGCTGACCGGAGCGGCGGGCGGAAATCGCTTCCTCGGGTAGAATCATAGTGTGGCTGGTCCAATCTTCCCTGCTCGCTCCCCAGCCAACAATCCATTTGAGGCGGCTACCCACCTATGCTCCGATTCTTGATTGGTTTGCTGGCCGGCATCGTCTTAACGGTGCTCACACTGGTGGTGGGCATTCTGCTCATCGCCCGCTTATCGGAACGTCCCCCAACCATTCGCCCCGCCAGCGCTCTGGTGCTCAACCTCGAGGGCGATGTCCCAGAACGCGCTCCTCTCGATCTCCCGATCCCCCTCCTGCAAGCCAAGGCCCCGCTGACCGTCACGGACTACTGGCGGCTGCTGCGCCGCGCCGAAAACGACGCGCGCATCAAGGCCGTTGTGTTAATGCCAGGACGGATCGGGACCGGCTGGGCAAAGCTCCAGGAGCTGCATGCCGATCTGGCCCGGTTGAAAGCCGCGGGCAAGCCCCTCGAGGCCTACCTGCGAATGCCGTCCGCCCGCGAGTATTATCTCGCCACCACCGCCGCCCGCATCCACATGTCCCCGGAGGACATGCTGGACCTCAAGGGACTCCGGGCGGAGCTCATGTTCCTTCGCGGGACTCTTGACAAGCTGGGCGTGGCCGTGGAGATCCAGCACGCCGGCAAGTACAAAGACTTCGGCGATATGTTCACCCGCTCCAGCATGAGCCCGGAAACCCGCGAGGTGCTCAACAGCATCCTCGACGAGCTTTACGGCCACTTGATCCAGACCATCGCCGCCGGCCGCAACCGCAAGCCGGAGGAGATCCGTTCCATCATCGACGAGGGCCCGTTCTTGGCCCGCCAGGCCGTGGACCGGGGTTTGGTGGATTCGCTTCTCTACGAAGACCAGTTCTTCGAGCAGCTGGCCAAACAGGCCGGCGTGCCGCGCCTGAACCGCCTCAGCGCCCGAGACTATCTCCGCAGCGTTCTTGCGGAGAGCTCTCCCAGCCGCAACCGGGTGGCCCTAATCCTGGCTCAAGGGACGATCACCCGAGGCGCGGGCGGCGAATTTGGACAGGACTCCGGCATCGCCTCGGAAGAGTTCATCAAGACCTTGCGTCAGGTGCGCGAAGACAAGTCGATCCGCGCCGCTGTGGTCCGCATCGACTCGCCGGGCGGCGACGCCTTTGCCTCCGACGAAATCTGGCGCGAAATGAATCTTCTGAACGGCAGTAAGCCGGTGGTGATCTCCATGTCGGACGAGGCGGCTTCCGGCGGATACTACATCGCCATGAGCGGCGCTCCTGTGGTGGCCTATCCGGGAACGATCACCGGCTCGATTGGGGTGGTCTACGGGAAGGTCAACTTGCGCGGTCTGTACAGTAAGCTCGGCATCACCAAGGACCTACTTACACGCGGCCGCTTTGCGGACATCGACTCGGACTACGTGCCCCTCAGCGACGCCGCGCGCCAAAAGCTTCGCGAAGGGGTGGACGCCACCTACCGGGCCTTCGTCGAGCGGGTCGCCGGCGCCCGCAAGCGGAAGTTCGAGGAAGTCGAACCCCTCGCCCAGGGACGGGTCTGGCTCGGCTCTCAGGCGCACGCCCGTGGACTGGTCGACGAGCTCGGGGGCCTCGACCGCGCCTTCGAGCTGGTCCGGGAGCGCGCCAAGATCCCTGCCCAGGAGCCGGTGACCATCCTGGTCTACCCGCCCAAGCGCAGCCTGTTGGAACGCTTACTTGAAAAGCCCTCCGCTTTGGCGGCTGCCCCGGACTGGCTGGAACGCCTCTTGTCCCGCTGGCCGTCCTCCAGCTTCGGCCAAGGCGCTTACCTGAAGCTCATGCCCTTCACCCTCGAGATCCGTTAGCCGCCGGCGGCCCGGTTCCGCGCGGCCTCAGCGGCCGCCCGCCTGGCTCGCGCTCGGGAACGGGCCGCCTCAGCGCGGAACCTCGCTGCGCTTGACTTGTGCGCGCCGCCGGCCCTCGGCCAAGTTCTTTGACGCCTTCTCCTTGGCGGCCGCACTGACCTCTACTTTGTTGATCACCTGCTTTGCCCCTGCCGCCTTCGCCATGCGCGTCGCGGCAGCCTTGCGTTGCACCACATCCGTCGTGCCCTCGATGGTGGCCACTCCGCCCTGCACCCGGACCGTAAACTTGTCGATCCCGCTCTTGGACTTGGCGAACCGGGCGCGAATGGCCGCCTCGATTTCGGCATCCGATGCCGCGGGCTTGGATGCCGCTTGCACCGCCTTGACGGTTTGCGGCGCCTTGGCCGCCTGCGCCACCTTGACCGGCTGGGCGAAAGCAAGCCCGCCTAAAACCAGCAATAGAACCACTACGCTGAATCTGGACCTCAACTCCACCTCCACCTGTAATAGTGCCGGCCGGCGGTATAATTCGCATATGGCATCCGAAGGAATTCATCGCCGTCAACTTTTCCAACTCGCCGGCGGGGGCGCCGCCTGGACCGCCCTGTCCTATTCGCGTGTGATGGGCGCTAACGACCGGATCGGCTTCGCCTTGATCGGCGCAGGCGACCGCGGCAGGGCCGTCATGAACCTTTTTCTAAAAGATCCGGCCATCGATCCGGTCGCCGTCTGCGATGTCTATGCCACGCTGATCGATCTGGCCAAGAAACGCGTCCCCAACGCCCGCGGCTTCGGCGATCACCGCAAAGTTCTGGAATTGAAGGAAGTCGACGTGGTCCTGATCGCCACGCCGGACCATTGGCACGCCCCCATTGCCATCGATGCGTTAAACGCCGGCAAGGACGTCTACTGCGAGAAGCCCCTCACGCTCAAAATCGAGGAGGGTCCGCAGATCGTCAAGGCCGCGCGGGTCAACAACCGCATTTGCCAGGTTGGCATGCAGCAGCGCTCCGGCCCCCATTACTTGCAGGCCAAGGCCGAATACTTCGACACGGGCAAGATCGGCCAGGTGCGTTACGTGCGCACCTACTGGCACGGCAACGGGTATCACTTGCGGCGCGCCCCGCAGTCGCTCCAGAAGCAGCCCCCCGACCTGGACTGGGCCCGCTTCCTGGGTCCCGTGAAATGGCGCGATTACGACCCGCAGCAGTTTTTCAACTGGCGGGCCTATTTGGACTTCGGCGGGGGTCAAATCACGGACCTGTTCACCCACTGGATTGACGTCGTTCACATGTTCCTGGGCAAGGACATCCCCACCTCCGCCACCGCCGCCGGCGGCGTGTTGCAGTACAAGGACGGCCGCACTGCCCCCGACACCATCAGCGTCGCCCTCAATTACGGCGGAGATTTCATCGCCACCTTCGACGCCACTCTGATCCCCGGCGCCACCGGAGAAGGCATCGACTTCTATGGCACCCAAGGCAGCCTCTACATCGACCGCAGGCGCTTCGTGTTCCGCCCTGTCGGGCGTGGCGCCGTGCCGGTGGAGGTACAGGCCGCTCCCGGCGATATCACCTCGGACCACGTCGCCAATTTCTTGGAATGCGTGCGCTCGCGCAAACTCCCCAACGGCGACGTGCTGATCGGCCATCGCTCCGCGCAGGCGTCCCACCTGGGCAACATCGCCTACGTCCAGAAACGGGAGATCCATTTCGACCCCATCCGCGAGGAGATTCTGCCCTTCTGATGCGCCAGGCGGGACGCCGGAGCGCTGGCTTCCGGCCTCCCGCCGCCGCGCGGCTGTCTTTTCATCCGCTGGTTTCTTGCCAAGCCGGATTCAGAAGAACTATAGCCGCCCCGGAGGGCGCCGCCGCGCCCGTCAGCCGCAGCATCGCTTGGGGCGCGTGTGCGGGCGGTTCGCCCCGCAGCGCCGCGGTCGCCTCTACCAGCAGCAGAGACCCCAGCGCCAGAAAGTCCCTCTTGCCGTATAGCCGGCGCAGCCTGCTGTGAAAAGCTTTCACAAACTCTGCCGCGTATCGCGTGAGCTTCTGCACCCCTTCGGCAGGGTTCGAAGCCAGGACCTTGCGCAACTCGGCGCCGCGGCAGCCGAGGTTGATCAAGGCGTCCGTCAAAAAGGCGTCCCCCGCCAGCAGCGCATGCAGAAGTCGGGGCTGCTGCCGCACCGAATCCAGCAGGTCCCGCGCCCGCCGCGGCGCATAGAATCCCGCCAGCGCAAGGTTGCCGTTGTTCCGCAGCGCCTCCTCGATATTCGCCATCTGCTGCGGCAGCCGCCGTGCGGCCAGCCGGTAGAACTCTTCCATCTTGTCCACGCTCATGACGTCGTAGTTGAAGTCGTAGCGGGGCTTGCCGGGAAACGGCGGACTCGCCTGATACACCACCAGAGGAAATGCCGCCGCCAGATCCCCGTAGCGCTCCAGATCGCAAAAGTATTGGTAGGGCAGCCATGTGCGCATCGCGCGTTGCACCGCCATCGAGACGCGCGAATAGGTCGGGAAAAACTCCGGGGAACGTTCCTCCGGGGCCTCCAGCCAGGCGGCTGCCAGCGAGCCGGGCACGGAGATGGCCAGCGATGCTTCCAGCTCCCCTTGGCTCGCGCCTGCTTGCCGCTGCACCTCCTCCTTGGCTGCCGCGTCGAAGCCATAATGCTCCAGAACGGCCAGCAGCCCGGTGACATCCTGATGCTTTGCCAGCCTCCGGGAATCGGTGTACGACAGCGTGAAATCGGCCGCCGACCTCAGGCGCCTCACGTTCAGGTTCCCGGCCAGCGCCAGCAGGCTCTGGTAAGCGTTCTTATGCTCAATCCTGTGGGAAGCCTCCACGTGGTACACAAACAACCGCCCGTCGGCGTCGCTGGTGACCTCTACGTTTGCCAGAGCCTCCAGACGGGCCGACCACCCCTTGCTGTTCAAGTACGGCAGGTGCAGTTCCACGCGCGTCTCGCTGGAGATCTGGTTCCCAAACACACCCGAGCGCAGCTCGAAATCCTCGCCGCCCTCGCTCGCCATCCATGAGAAATCGCCTCTCCAAGCGCGCCGGAAAAGCGCCAGCCCGCGCGCCGTGAACGCAAAACAGCATTCCACGAGCGCCGTTTGCTCGCCGGCCCCGCGCAAACGCCAGGCCAATTCTGCTTCGTATTTCTTTTGCAGTGCTTCCTTGGCCTTCTCATAGACCGCGTCCCGCAGGCCGCCCAGCTTCGTGAGCTGCTCCAACAGCCGCACCAAGTCCTTCTCGGAGTTCACCGGCCCCAAGAGCCTCTCGATCTTGCTGCGCAGCCATTCGTCCAAGGCGCGGTAGTCCGCCAGGCTCCGCACCCGGTTCAACAGCTCCTGAACCGTGGGCATGGACGCGAAGTAACGTTTCAAACCGGCGAGCACTTCCCGCAGGGAATCGTCCAGCGTCGCGCCCGCCGCAAGCCGTTCCAGCGCCGCGGCATCCGGCGCTGCGTCCCACAATCGGGCGGCCTCCGCCGCATCCAGCCCGTCCCAAATCTCGAAGAACCTTCGCACCGCCGCCGGCGCGCACTCCGGCAACAGCCGCACCAGCGCCTCCGGAGCCGTGCGGATTTTCTCACTCCAATAGCGCAGCCATTGCTGGGGATGCGTCCCGAGAATCGCTGCCAGCAATTCTTCCGGCTTGTCCGGAAGCGCCGCCGTAGGATCCGCAGTCAGCTTGAGCGCAATGGCAGGGCCCGCCGACGTCTCCCTTTTCGCGTTCAACCGCAGCTGCAAACGTCCCCGCTCGTCGAGCCACAGCTCCTTCTGAAAAACACCCTCGATCACGCCGATCGCCGAGACCTCCCCCGCGGCGTGAATGACCAGACCCAGGTCCCCCTCCAATATCCCCGGCGCCGGCTGCCGGATCCAGTTGAAGTTCAATTCAAACGGGCGCCTCCAGCCAAGCTGTAGCCGCTGGCGCCCTTCCTCCTGGTAGGGCAGCGGCTGCGGCAAATCGGATGCCGAGTGCACCAAATCAGGATCAAACACTGTTGTTCCCCCTTTTCGTGAAATGTGGCGGGAGTGCGCTATCTCTAACGCACCTGCCGCTTGATTATACGGAGCCAGCCTCCCAATTCCGGCCTCCGGCGCCGCCTCCCAGACCCGTCGGTTAGGCGTAAGTCTCCTATCGCCAATCTCTTATGCCGACTGGTCCTCCCGAAGGGAAGGTTGTGACTGGCCTTGGGACGAGCAACCACCACCACCTTGTGACAACATGTAGTTGCCGACTTGACATTCGAATCGGAATCGTATAATTTCTAGTTGTATATGGGAGATTCTATTTCCGATCGAATGCGTGTCACCCTGAAAGGGGATTACGCTCTCAAAGCAATTTTCGATTTGACTCTTCAACCTTCCGGCGTACCCATCCGCATCGCGGACATTGCCAAGCGCCAGCGCATCCCTCAGAAATTCCTGGAGCTGATCTTGGCGAGTCTAAAACAGGGCGGCTTCGTGGAATCCAAACGCGGGGCCGAGGGTGGATACATGCTGTCCCGCCCGCCCGACATGATCACGGTGGGACAAGTTTTGCGCTACGTCGAAGGGACCCGCGGCGGACGCCAGCGCCGGCGATTGGACAGCGATGAGCCATTCGCCGAGATGTGGCGCGCCGTGGACGAAGCGGTCGCTTCGGTGGTGGACAAGATGACGTTTGCCGAGCTGGCCCGGCGCTGGACCGAACGGCAGGAAAAGTACATTCCGAATTGGGAAATTTGAAAAATAGGGGAGGGAATTCGTGGTTTTTGCAGATAATTCGTTATCGATCGGCAGAACGCCTTTGGTGCGCTTGAACCGCGTTGTCGACGGCGCGAAAGCTACGGTCTTGGGCAAGATTGAAGGCCGCAACCCGGCTTATAGCGTCAAGTGCCGGATCGGCGCATCCATGATCTGGGACGCGGAGGCGCGTGGAATCTTGAAGCCCGGCAAGGAGATCATCGAACCCACCAGCGGCAACACCGGCATCGCGCTGGCTTTCGTCGCGGCTGCGCGCGGTTATCCCATCACCTTGACCATGCCCGAGAGCATGTCCATCGAGCGCCGCAAGGTGCTGAAGGCGTTCGGCGCCAAGCTCGTGCTGACCGAAGCCAGCGGCGGCATGGCCGGCGCCGTGCGCACCGCCGAGCAAATCGCGGCCTCGGACCCGAACCGCTACGTGTTGCTCCAGCAGTTCAAGAACCCGGCCAACCCGGAGATCCACTTCAAGACCACCGGGCCGGAAATCTGGGACGATACCGAAGGCAACGTGGATGTCCTGGTAAGCGGCGTGGGAACCGGAGGCACGATCACCGGCGTGGCGCGTTATTTTAAACAGGCCAGGAATAAACCTCTCCTAGCCGTCGCGGTCGAGCCGGCCGCAAGCCCCGTCATCACCCAGAAGCTTCGCGGCGAGCCGCTCAAGCCTTCCCCGCACAAGATTCAGGGCATCGGCGCGGGCTTCATCCCCGACACGCTCGACCTTTCCGTCGTCGACCGCGTCGAGACCGTCACCAACGAGGAAGCGATCGAGATGGCCCGAAGGCTGGCCCGAGAGGAAGGCATCCTGAGCGGCATCTCCTGCGGCGCCGCCGCCGCCGTGGCCGTGCGCCTGGCCAAGTCCGGGGAGTTCGACGGCAAAACCATCGTGGCCATTCTGCCGGATAGCGGAGAGCGCTATCTCAGCACCGTCCTGTTCGAAGGGCTGTTTGCGGAATAGAGCCGTACCCGGCAGGCTTGCGCGCCTATTTCTTCGGCTCCGGAAGCAGGAAGGTGGTCTCTTTCTTCTTCTGGAGCCGCAACTGTTTGCGGATCTCCGACTCCACCTCGGCCGGGTTCTCCTCGAGCTTGCGGACCCGCTCGTTCCACTCCCTGACCGTGCGCTCGATCTCCGCATTGCCCCGTTCAAACTCCTGAAGCTCCCGGCGCGTTTCGATCAGCAGCCGGATCCCTTGCGGCCCAGCCAGCCGGTAGAACGCAAATCCGACTGCCGCGATTCCGGTAACCAGATACACCATCGTGCGCCGTCGAAGCCGGACTCTTACACTCCGCCACATATTTTTGACTATTCTCTTTATAGCGCCATTTTCCCGGTTTTTCCAGTAAATTCGCGAGGAACTTCGCCATGACCGACAAAATCGTGGTCTTTTCCACCTGCAACAGCGCCGAACAGGCCGAAAAGCTGGCCCGCGCGCTGGTCGAGGAGCGCTTGGCGGCCTGCGTCAGCATCGTCCCCGGCGTGCAAAGCACCTACCGCTGGCGCGGCCAGATCGAATCCGAAGCTGAGCATCTGCTCCTGATCAAGACCCGGCGCGATCTCGTCCCCTCCTTGCGCGCCGCTTTTCAACGCCTCCACTCCTACGAGGTCCCGGAGCTGTTGGCCTTGAGCGTGGTCGACGGCTCTCCCGCCTACCTCGAATGGCTGGACCGCGAACTGGCGCAACCTGGCGAATAAGCGCCTGCCGCGTGCATTTATGAGGGGTGGCGGGGCTTTGCCGCCCTGCGCCCGCACCTCCCTGCCATCCCGGCCTCAGTCCCGCAAGCCTCCTTCTGTGCGGCGGGCCCTTGTGCCAGACAGGCATTCTGTCGCGAGGCAGGAATGCTATGTGGGACAGGCTTTCCAGTTGGCCTGGGTGCCCTTTACCCACTGCCCTCTATTGACGCAGTCGTACCCCGCAGTGGAGCAAGCCGCCAGGCTTGCCATGCCGGCGGTCACGCCGGCAGAGGAACACAATCCCGAGCGGTACGGGAGTTCCAACGCCATCCACCGCCAAGACTGGCGACGTGGCCCGCAAGAATGCGCGCTCCACCTCAAGCCGCCGTTCCCCCCTGTGGGGCAGGCTTTCTAGCCTGCGGCCGGCTTTCCAGCCAGCCTGGGCCTCCTTCACCCACCGCCCTCCCTTCCACCCAATCGTCTCCTCCTGTAGCCGCGCCCCCCGCGTTGCCTGCGGCCGGTCACGACCAACTCACCGGCCAGCGCGGAATCGCTTGCACTACAATCGAGAACATGTTGAAGCAAATCGCTCGCGCCGCTTCATCGCCTGACTGCGCGGACGCATCCAAACAGCCCGAGCCTCCGGCCCTTGGCCGCGAGCAGGGGAGGTAACAGATGTCCAGGCTCCTAATCAACCGCCGCAAATTGTTGGCCGGCGGGCCTCTGATTCCGCTCGCCGCATCATCGCTGGCGCAAGGCAAGCCGCCCAATGTGGCCATCGCCAGTAGCAACGGTCTGCGAGCCTGCGCCCGGGCCATGGAGATCCTCAAGGCGGGCGGTGACACCCTGGACGCCGCCATCGCCGGCGTCAATATCAACGAGGAAGACCCCGAGGACAACAGCGTCGGCTACGGCGGCCTCCCCAACGAGGACGGCGTCGTGGAGCTGGACGCCAGCGTGATGCACGGCCCCACTCGCCGCGCCGGCGCCGTCGCCGCTCTGCGTGGCATCAAGACCCCCTCCAAGGTGGCCCGCCTGGTGATGGAGCAAACCGACCACATCATGCTGGTGGGCGAGGGAGCGCTCCGTTTCGCCAAAGCCCACGGGTTCAAGGAGGAAGACCTCCTGACCGAAAAATCCCGCCTGGCTTGGCTGGTTTGGAAGAGCTCGCTCAAGGACGCCCGCGGGCACAGCAACTGGGGTCCGGGTCTGGACGCGCCGCCGCCGCAGAAGACCGGTGAATTGAGACGCATGTTTCCGGGCGTCGATGAGCGCACTCTGGCCTGGGCATGGGAAGTAGCCCTGCACCCGCCCTTCGGGACCATCAACTGCCTGACGCTCAACTCCAAGGGCGAGATGTCAGGCGTCACCACCACCAGCGGTCTGGCCTGGAAGATCCCTGGCCGCGTAGGTGACTCCCCCATCATCGGCGCCGGCCTCTACGTCGATCAGGATGTAGGGGCGGCGGGCTCGACGGGCCGCGGCGAAGAAAACATCCGAGTGGCGGGCGCGCACACGGTGGTCGAGAACATGCGGCGGGGAATGCACCCCCGCGAGGCAGTGCTGGACGCCCTGAAGCGCGTCTCCCGCAACTTCAACGACGACCTCCAGCGCCTCTTGGCCATCAGCCTGAATTTCTACGCTCTCCGCCGCGACGGCGCTTACGCGGCGGCTTCGCTCTGGGACCGCAGCTCACCCCAAGCCCGGCCTGCTCAGTTCGCCGTCTGCTCCGATGGCATCGAAAGTCATCTCGAGCCGATGGCCTGGCTCTACCAGCGCCGGTAAACGCCGAAATCTCACCAGGCCAAGGCGTAGGCGTCCACGCGCGGGTCGGCCCCGGCGTGAATCACCCCTGTTGCCGCATCGAAGAGAATCGCCGCGCTCGAATTCAACGACCAGGCGCCTTGCGATCCGGCCTTGTGTCCCCGCGCTGCCAGCGCCTTCCGCACCTCCTCAGGGACCCTGTTCTCAAGCAACAAGTCCCCCGGATACATCACGTGCGGAAACGGCGAGGAGGGGAACGCCCGCGTCGACCAGCGCGGCGCTTCGATCGCCTGCTGCACGTTCATGCCGAACTCCACGATGTTGAGGAACGTTTGCAGCGTCCGCAGACATTGATCGTCGCCGCCGGGGCTGCCCGTCGCCAGGAAAAACTTGCCGTCCCGGGTCACCAGCGTGCTTTGCAGCGTGCTGCGAGGCCGTTTGCCGGGCGCCAGGGCGTTGGCATGCCCGGCCACGAGTGAGTAGTAATCGCCCCGGCAGTTGAAGATGAAGCCCAGACCTTCCATCACCACGCCCGTTCCGAAGCCCGAGTGCAGGCTGGGCGTCAGCGAAACGACATTGCCTTCGCGGTCCATCACGGTGATGTAGCTGGTGTCCCCGGCATGTTCTCCTTCGCCTTTGACCGTATAGTCCATGGGGCGCACGAGCGGCTGCTTTGCGGGGATGAAGCGCTCGGGCACGCCGGGGCGCAACTCCAAGGACGCCTTCTGAGGATCGATCAGTTGCCGCCGCTCCCGGGCGTAATCCTTCGACAGCAGTCCCGCGTAAGGAATCTCGATGAAATCCATGTCGCCCAGGTACTTGTCCCGGTCGGCGAAGGCCAGCTTGGCCGCTTCGGCCGAGATGTGGATGTACTCCGCGCTGTTGAAGCCCAGCGCCTTCAGGTCGTACGTCTCCAGGATGTTCAGCAGAAACAGCTCCGCCGGCCCCTGCGTGGCGGAGGGATTCTTGTAGACGCGGTATCCCCGGTAATCGACCCAGACCGGCTCTTCGACCTTCGCCGTGTAGGAGGCGAAGTCCTCGTAGCGGAACAGCCCGCCATTCCGTTCGGAAAACCGGGCCATCTCGCGCGCGATGTCGCCCTTGTAGAAGCGGTCGCGCGCCGCCCGCAGCGCCTCGCGCCGTCCCTTGGCCGCGGTCTCTTTCTCCGCTTCCACCATCCGCCGCAGCGTGCGCGCCAGATCCCGGTTGCGGAAGACCTGACCCGCTTGCGGCGCCTCGCCTCCCGGCAAGTAGAGCGCGACGCTGGTGGGGTACTTGCGCAGCTTCTTGCTGCTGCGGATCGCACTCGCCAGCCGGTCGCTGAGCGGGAACCCATTCTCCGCCATCTCGATGGCGGGCGCCAGCACCTGGGCGAAGCTCATCGTGCCCCACCGGTCGAGCAGAATGTACCAAGCGTCCACCATGCCAGGGACCGTGCCGGCCAACAGGCTGTCGTCCACGGGCAGCGTGCCGCCGTGGTTCTGCTTGTACCACTCGATCGTCGCCAGCCTTGGCGCCGTGCCTTCGGCGTTCAGCGACCAAACCTTGCTGGTCTTCCCCTCATAGATGAGCGCCACGGCGTCGCTGCCAATGCCGTTCAGAGCTGCATCGGCGATGCCCAGCACGGCTTGTCCGGCCACAATCGCGTCAAACGCGTTGCCGCCTTCTCGCAAGATGCGCTCAGCCACTAGCGTCGCCTCGGGCTTCATCGACGCCACGGCATAGTGCGTGCCCCGCACCACCGGCCGCATCGTCTGCCGCGGGACCTGGCTTTGGCCCGGGCCTTGCGCCATCGCCAACCACGCCGCCCCGGCGAAACCAATGGCCGCCAGCCACAAAACGAATCTCAACCAACGCTGTTCTCTCTTCATGCGCGATCCTTACAGCATACCTCCGCCCAGCCCTTTCTCCTTCAGCCCCGACTGTCGCATGCTTCCAGGCTTGCGCCGCCCCACCCCCACACCATCGCTCCCCAGCACCCTCGGTCTCTTTCCCTGCGCCAGTCTGCCTTTCTTTTTTGTGGTGCAAGCTGCTCTAGTGGGGCACACTGCTTTTGTGGGGCAGGCCTCTAGGCCGATGGCCGCCTCTTGTGGGGCAGGCTTTCTAGCCTGCGGCCGACCTTCCTGTCGGCCTTGGCCCCCTTTACCCGCCGCCCTCTGCGCAACCCAATGCCGAGCCGTGTAGGGGCGGACCAGCGTGTCCGCCCCCCTCTTTTCCTATCTCCGTGTTCTCTGTGCCCTCTGTGGTTTGCCTTCTCCGTGTTCTCTGTGGTTTGCTTTTTTTTGCGTGTCCTCCGTGTCCTCTGTGGTTTGTTTTTCCTGTGCCCTCCCACCCCCAATCACAACGATCCCCAAAACTTTTTCCCTCCCCTTTTCAATCACTTAGCAATTACCCCGTTCTTGTCCTCTTGCTCTGGTCTTGTATGTTGAAAGTGAAAGGTGCGGCTGACGCCCTCGTGGGGGCCCGCACTGCGGACGGCGAAAGTCCCGGGCAACAGCGCCGACGCCCACAGCCACTGCCCTCACCGGATGGGGGTGAGCTCCGGTCCCTGAAGCCGGCCGCCGGGGGTGAGCAGGCGGGAGGAGGCCTCCTAACTTAAAGAAAAAAAGAGGCAATCGAAACCAATAACCAGCTCAGCAAAGAGCAGAAAGAACAGCCCAAAACACCCAACCAATCAGCAAACACAACCAAAAATCCCCACCCAACCGCAGAGGTCGAAGCCACTCCACACCCCAACTCTGCCGCCAGTGCTGTATGCTTTCAGGCTTGCCATGGCGGCGGCCGCCTTCACGAAGAGCACTAGCCACCCCGCCTCAAAAACCGCTCCAACCGGTCCATTGCTTCTTCCAGCACCTGCCGGTCCGAGGCGTAGCAGATCCGCACCGACCCCTCTCCTCCCGCTCCGAACGCCACGCCCGGGGCCAGCCCCACCTTCGCCTCCAACAGCAGCCGCCGGCAGAATTCGAACGAGTCCCCAGCCGCTTCGATCCGTGGGAACAAATAAAACGCGCCCTCCGGCGCCGGCGCCGCCACTCCCGGCATGGTCCGCAGCGCCGCCGCACAGAAGTCGCGGTTTTCCCGCAGCGTCCCGATCATCCGTCCCAGTTCCGCCTCCCCCTCTTCCAGCGCCGTCTCCGCCGCTTTCTGCGCAAAACTCGGCGCGTGAGAAACAATGAACTCGTTGAGCACCGCCGCCCGCGCAGCCAGATCCCGCCGCCCCACCAGCCAACCCACCCGCCAGCCAGTCATGCAGTAGGCTTTCGAAAAAGACTGAACCACCACAACTGCATCTTCCCGGCTGGCAAGCCTCAGGATGGACGGCGCAGGCTCTCCATCGCGCTCCCCCAGATACCACAAACGCTCGTAGACCTCATCGGCCAGCAGCCACAACTGGTGCTCTCGACAAAACTCCAAAAGCCGCCGCTGTTCGAGCTGCGTGGCCGTCCAGCCCATCGGGTTGGACGGCGAGGTGTAGATCAGCAGCCGGGTGCGCGGCGTCAGTCGCCGCCGGAGCGCCTCCAAATCGATGCCGTACCTTCGCCCGTCGAAAGGTTGGGGGATCTCAACGGGCGCCGCGTTGCACATCCGGACAATGGCGCTGCCATTGGGCCAGGCCGGCGTCAGCACCAGCGCTTCGTCGCCGGGATCGAGAACGCAGCGGATCGCCACATTCAGAGCCTGCACGCCGCTCGCTGTGATGACGATTTCGTGCGCCGGATCCAGTTCCACCCCGTGCAGCCACCGGTAATGGCGCGCCAGCGCTTGCCGCAGGGACGGCAGCCCGGCGTTCTCGGTGTAGTAGGTGTAGCCTTCGGCCATGGCGCGAGCCGCGGCCTGCTTGATGTAGTCCGGCGTCGGCGCGTTGGATTCGCCAAAATACAGCCGCAGCACGCCATCCATGGTCATGGCGATGTCGGCCAGCTCCCGTATGCGCGAGTGCGGAACCTGAAGGGCGGATGTGGCAAGTGGTGGAGACATACCGGTCGAGTTGCTACAGGTACAGATGGTAGCACTGCGGCTGACAACCCAAGTGCCGCTCCGGCTGCGCCCCAAGGACCGGGACGCACGGGGCTGCTTCGCCGCAAGATTCTACTGCCGGCAGCTACCGCAGCACCGCTCCGGCGCGGGTCATCTCCTCCAGCGCCCGGGCGCCGTCCTGCTCGTTCAAATGCTGGATCGCGCGCGTCTCTATCTCAACAACGCGTCCCGTTTTCAGCAATCCCAGCACGGCCAGCCGCACGCAGTATTCGGTCACGACCCCATACACCACGCACCGCTCCGCGCCCAACTCGTCCAAAACGCGCGGCAGGTTGGGATTCGTGAAGCAGTCGAGCGCCTGCTTTTCCAGCAGGATCTGCTGGTATCCGCGCACGGAAGTGTCCACGGGTGCAGAGGGGATAACGATGCGCTTTTCCAGCAATGTCGCCGCCGGTTTGCGCTGCCCGAACGTTCCCGCCACGCAGTGCGCGGGCCACTGGGCGAACTCGGGATCGTCCTCCGCGTGGGCGTCCATGGTGGAGATCACCGGGATTCCCTCGGCGGCGGCCCTCCGGTTCAGCTCTGCAACAGCCGGCAGGATCTGCTCCGCGTCGGGCACATACAAGGCCCCGGCGGGCAGCATGAAGTCATTTTGGGTATCGACATCAAAGTACACGGTGCTCATGACGCGGCCTGTCCCACACGATTCCGGACCTTCTTCGCCAGATCCATAAGGGCGCTGCTGTATTCGATGCGGTAGGCCCAGGCGGAGTCGAGCCGGCGGCAGGGCGCGGGCAACGCCGCCAACTGGCGCGCTGCGTATTCGCGCACCTCTGCTGCGGCAGGGAGCGGTTTGACCGGCTTGCCGTCGAGCAATACCAGCCGCAGCAGAGACTTGGCGCCCGCCGCGGGAGGGCCTTCCCAGGAGCACGCGATCAAGTCGTGATCCTTGAACCGGTAAACTTGCTTGGCCCCGGGGTAGGTGGCCTTGTCCTCGCTGAACTTCGCCGTGTACCGCCGGATGCCCTCGGATTCGAGTTCCACCAGCTTATAAATGGCGCCAAGCCTCGGTGAATCGGCTGAGGTTACCAGTTCCGTGCCCACGCCGAACGCGTCGATCGGCGCGCCTCGCCGCACCAGATCCTGAATGCGGTACTCATTCAGATCCCCGCTGGCCATGATCTTGGCGTCCTTCAACCCCGCTTCGTCCAGGATCGCCCGGACCTGCCGGGATAGGGTCAACAAATCGCCGCTGTCCAACCGCACCCCCCACAGCGGCGGGCCCAGCGCAGCCGCCCGGCGCGCCCCTTCCAGCGTGTCGTAGGTATCTACGATGTAGACCGTAGAGGCCTTGAGCAGCTCTTGAAGCTGGCGGAAAGCTGCTTCCTCCGAGGGAAAGGCCTGCACCCAGGAGTGCGCCGCCGTGCCGTAGACGGGGATGCCGTACAGCTTGCCCGCCAGGGTGTTGCTGGTTCCGATGCACCCGCCGATATAGGCTCCGCGCGCCGCCGCCACCCCCGCCATGGGGGAGTGCGCCCGCCTGGTTCCAAATTCCACGACGGCCCGTCCCCGCGCCGTCTGCACGATGCGCGCGGCTTTGGTCGCCACCAGCGACTGGAAGGAGATCATCGACAGCAGGTAGGTCTCGGCGATCTGCGCCTCGATCAGTGGAGCGCGCACGGTCAACACCGGCTCGCCGCTGAACACCGGAGTGCCTTCGGGGACGGCCAGCAGGTCACCGGTAAAGCGGAACCGGCGCAGGCGGTCATAGAATCCCTCCGGCGCATGCGCAAACTGTGGCAGGCTGCGCAGGTAAGCAATGTCCTCCTCGGTGAACTGGACCGAGGTCAGATACTCAACGGCCTGCGCCAGACCGGCCGCGATAATGTAATTGCGGTTTGGAGGAAGATGCCGGACGCTCAGCTCGAAGACGGCTTTCTCTTCCGACTTGCCGGCCGCGTAGTAGCCGGCCGCCATGGTCAGCTCGTAAAGGTCGGTCAGCAAGCCGCAAACCGGTCCGTTTGGGCTCACTTCTTCTTCTCGGCTTTCGGCGGCTCGTAAGGCTTTACTCCGGTGGCCGCCTTCTGCAAATCTTCTAAGGATTTGACGTCCAGCTCGTAAATGGCCGGCTCGCCCTCCCGCCGGGCAAAGCAACTTTGCCCCTGCCGCGAGATCAACACTTTCTCGACGCGTTTGCCCTCGTTGGAGGTCACGGTTGCTTCAAACACGGGCGTGGTGAACCCGGTTGTGGCGAACCGCGTGGCGGTGAGGTCCCTCAATTTGTCGACGAGCGCATTGACGCTCGCTGCATCCAGTTGCCGCGAGCCCTCCATCCACTTGTCCCCGGATTTCTCGTAAACCACTAACTTGCTTCCGTCGCGGATCTCAATTTTCGACGGGTCGCTCCAGCCGAAATCGAAGAGCTTCTTGTTGCGGAAATCGTCCAGGGACTTATCCACCGCCTCGCCCACGTCGCTATATATTTTGTGGGCGCCGGCCACCACGCTGCTCCGCGCGTAGTAATTTTTCTCCTTATCGCGGCGGACCTCCAGTTGCTGCGTCCCGGAGGCGTCCGTGAAGCGGGCAATGCCCACCAGCGCAGCCGAGGCGAAGGCGGCGTTGGCCTTCTTTTCGTCCTCCTCGCTGGCGTAAGCGTCCATGCGCGCCCCGCTCAGCTTGCGGATAAACTCCTCCACTTGTCCCCCATCGGCCCGCAATGGCTGCGGCCGGATGATCTGCCACTCGCCCTGGGCGTTCTTGCCGAACTCAATCGTCTGGCCTTTGGCCATAAGCTCCACGCGCGTCAGTTTGTCCGTGCTAAATGTGAGCAGGCGCTTGTCGCGCAGGTCGCGCGGCGTCTTGTCCAGGCTGGACTTGTTATAGGAGGCAATGGTGAAGACCCTGGGATCGTCCGCCAGCTTCGCAAACCAGCCGTACCCGGTGGGCGTCTCATCGCCGATGAGCAGCCGTCTTGTCTTGCCGTCCTTCAGCTCCACCACCACTTCCAGCGCCGGCGAGGCCAGCCCGAACTCCGCCAGATCCGCGGGCTTTTCCTCGACCAGCCGGTCGGCGTTCAAGGAGGACAGGGTGGTCACCATCCCGCTGGCCGCGTCTTGATCCACCGCATACTGGGGCGGCGTGGTCATCGTCCACGAGCCGCTCTCCTCGCGCCGGACTACGAGCGGGCCGCTGCCGGCGCGCCGGATCTCGATTTGCCGGATCTGATCGGGGGGAATGGAAAGAATCTGCGGCGGAGCGTCCTTAGAGGGCTTGGACTCCTCCGCCTTCTTCGCCCGGTTCGACCAGTAGATGGCGCCGCCCATCGCCGCCAGAACCACCACGGACGCCAGCAGTCCTTTCCAGCGCATGGGCTACCTCCTGCGCCACCACACTCCGACGCCGGCAATCAGCGCCATCAGCGGCAGCAAGACCACGCTGGTGTAGAAGACCAGCTTCATTTGCCGCGCGGTCATGGTGAGCCGCCGGTCCTCCGGCTCCTTGGGCCGGATCGAGATCAGATCTTCGTCCGAGCTGAGCCAGTTCATCATGTTCAGGAACAGGTCGCGGTTGCCGTTAAAACGCAGGATGTTGTTCGACACCCAACCCGCCGAACCGACCACCACAAAGCGCCCCTGGGACCCTTCCTTGCCGGTGTTATAAGTTCCCGCGGCAGCCAACGCCAGCGGCCCCTTCTTATCCCGGGCAGGGTTGATTTCAATCGAAGGGCTCGACAGATTGCTCGTCGCAAAGCTGTTGCTGGAGGTCGAAAACAACTTCTCCGGCGAGGTCTTGTCCGTGGACTTCACCTCGACGCTTCGCGCGATGGGAAAAGCCGTAGCGATCTCTTTCATCTCTCGCACGATCGGATGCGATTCGTAGCTGATCACGAGCGGCACTTCAGGGCCCAGGCCGAAAATGCGTCCGATGCCGCTGGTGTCCAGCACCAGATCCTTGTTGAGCGTCACGCCCCAGCTTTCGAGCAGTTTGGTCAGCGCCGCATTGTCCGAGATTTCCGACTTGCCCAGCTTCAACGGCGGATCCAGCAGGAACAGCGCGCGGCCGCCGTTCTCCACATAAGTCTTGATGGCGTCCACGGCAGGCTGCACGTAGTCGAAGCGCGGCCCCCCTACCAGCAGCACGGTGCAGTCGCTGGGGACCTCCGGCTTCTCTAGCAGTGAAATCGTGCGGGTCTTGTAGTTGTTGCGCTCCAACAAGTCCTTCAGGTTGGAATATCCGCCCCGCTCGGTGTCGTCCAGGCTGTGCTCGTCGCTGCCGCTCACCGCGCAGACCGTCCGCGTTCCCTCTTTCAAGGCGCGGATCAGGGCGCCGGTGATCTCCTCCTCGGTCAGGCTTTTGGCTTCTTCTTTTTTGTTATTAGCTTCTACAAAGATCGTTCCATAGCTGCGCACGCCTTGGGCTTTAGCCGCCTGCGGCTTCTTGTCGGGGTCGATGTACTCGACAACAAGCCTCGGGGAGAGGTTGTCGTAACGGTCCAAAAGGTCCCGCGCGCGCGTAAATTCGCTCGTTTTGTCGAAGTAAATGATCTTGGCGTCCTTCTTGAGCCCGCGCACCACCTTGATGGTCTGGTCGGAGAGACTGAACCGCTTGTTGGCGGTCGAGTCCCAGGTCTTGTTATGGCGGTTCGCCAACCAGTTAGCCGCGGTTAAAATCGCCAGCACTACCAGGATGTAAGCCGTGACGTAGGCCGTGTATTTGGTCTGTCGCGCTTTTAGCCAGCCGAATTTCATCTCTTAAGCCCTCCAGCGGACGGATTCCATCGAGCGGGCGGTTAAGAACAGCCCGAAAAAGATCACCGACAGGTAAAAGATGACGTCCTTGCTGTCCAGCACGCCCTTGGAGAAGGGCTCGTAGTGCGTCACGACGGACAGGTAAGAGACGACCTTGGCCCAGGCTGCGGTCTCATAGGTGCTCACCCAGTCCAGTATCCACAGCAACAGGCATACCGCGAAGGTCGCCCCGCCGGCGATGATCTGGTTGCGGGTCATGGTTGAGATGAGCGTGCCGATGGCCAGCAGCGCCCCGCCTTGCAGCAGCAGCCCCAGGTACCCGACCACAATGGGCCGCCAGTCCGGCTTTCCATAGGCGAACAGGAAGCTCAGATTCAAAGCAGGCACCGCCAGCAGGATGACCAGCATCGTAAGGGCTGCGAACCATTTGCCCAGGATGATCTCGGTATCGCGCACAGGCGATGTCATCAGCAGCTCGATGGTGCCGCTGCGCTTCTCTTCGGCGAACAACCGCATGGTGATCATGGGGATCATGAACAGGCCGATCACGCTCATGTTCATCATCCAGGGCCGGATCACCCATTCATTCATGTCCATCGGCATGCCCCGGCCGAACATCTGCGACTCCAGCCCGCGCGTGACAAAAATCGCGACTCCGGCATAAAAGATGTAACCGAAGATCAGGGCGAACACCACCATCAGCAAATACGCGATGGGCGACGCGAAATAGCTCTTGAGTTCTTTGCGGTAGATCGTGAACACATTCCTCATTGGGCGCTTCCCTCCGCGGCTTCCTCTTTCGCAGTCAGTTGCAGGAAGATCTCTTCCAGGCTGAAGGCTACGGGCCGGAGCTCTGTCAGATTCCACCCGGCTTCGACAATCGCCCGGGCGACTTCCGCCCGCACCGACCGTCCCTGAAGGCTCTCCACTTCAAAGGAGCAACGCTTGCCGTCCTCCGCCTTCGGGATCACCCGGCTGACGCCGGGCACCTGCTCCAGTCTCCGTCGCACCGCGGCCGGATCCAGCGCAGCGTCCCGGCTTTCCACCTCCACGGCCACTGCTTCGGAACCGCGCAGCCGCCGCGTCAGGTTCTCCACCGAGTCGGTCGCAACCAGCTTGCCGCGGTTGATGATGATCACCTCCTGGCAAGTCTGCTCCACCTCGGGCAGGATGTGCGTGCTCAAAATGATCGTGTGATCGCCCGCCAGGCTCTTGATCAGTTGCCGCGTCTCGATGATCTGCTTGGGGTCCAGCCCAGCGGTCGGCTCGTCCAAAATCAGCACGTCCGGGTTGTGAATGATGGCCTGCGCCAACCCCACCCGCTGCCGGTAGCCCTTGGAAAGCTTGCCGAGCAGCTTCGTGCGCACGTCCCCGATGGCGCAGCGCTGGATGACGTTGTCCACCCGTTGCTTGATCTCGGAACGCGGAATGCCCTTGATGCGGGCGACGAAGTCCAGATACTCGACGACCTCCATCTCCGGATACAGCGGAGGCGCCTCGGGCAGATATCCGATCCGCCGCTTCACTTCCAACGGCTGCTTCATCACGTCGAAGCCCGCGACGGAAGCGGTCCCATCGGTGGGCGGCAAATAGCAGGTCAGCACCCGCATGGTGGTCGTCTTGCCGGCGCCGTTGGGCCCCAAAAAGCCGATAATCTTCCCCTTGCCGACCTCAAAGGAGATGTTGTCCACGGCGACAGTGCGCGCGTATCGTTTGGTCAGACCCTCTACCTTGATCATGTTGATTGGACTCGGAGAGTTATCAGACGTACACCCCACGGGCGGAGGTTTCCCGCCCCCGGCGTGCAATTCAATCATAGAAACGCGGCCGAATCCGTGTCAAATCAGGCGCCTAACGCGGGCGGCCCCCGCCCTTTTCAAACGGATTGCGCACCTTCAGTCCTGGGAACCGCGCGAAATCCCGGTCCACACTCCACAACTCCCGCACTCCGTGCTCCAAAAGGAGCGCGGCGATGTAAGCATCATGGACCAGATTGCCCGCAGCCGCTCCTTCCAGCAGGGCCTGGCGCATGGCGGAAGCGTGCCGGGGTCCTTCCCCCAGCATCACCAAAGAGGGAGACTGAAGCAACGATTCCAAGTCTTCCAACACTGAGGTCAAGTCGCTGGGCGGACTAAAAACCCGCGGGTGCGTGACCACCCGGAGGAATTCGTAAACACAAATCCAGGGCAGCGCCCACGTCCTGGCGCCTTCGGCAAGCGCCCTCAGCAGCCGCTTGGCCTCCTCGTGGTGCGGCGTCTCTTTCCGGCGCGCAAAGACGAGGATGTTCGTATCGAGAGCGATCATGGCCGGCCGTCCATCAGATCCAGCAGCGCATCACGGTCTTCCAGACGGACGCCCGGCAACATGCGCCCGCGTTCCGCGCGCCACTGCAACCGGTACCGGGTCCGGGAGGGCTTGTTGCTCAGGTAATGCCGCAGCGCTTCCTCGACCACTTGACGGAGGGGCGCGCCTTGGTCCGCGGCGCGCTTCTTGGCCATCCGGAAAAGCTCGTCACTCAGCTCGAGAGTGGTCCTCATGCATAAAAGCATATCAAGCGCGACATCTTTATGCACTGCTGCTCGCCAGCGTGCCGCTCAAAACCGCGGCGCGTCCCGCCTGCCTTCCCCTGCGCCTACAGCCCCATGGCCTGAAAGCCGGCGTCCACGTATATCACGTTGGCCGTCACGCCCCGGCCCAAGTCGCTCGCCAGGAACACCGCCGTGTCGCCCACCTCCGCCGGGTCCGTATTGCGCCGCAACGGGGCCCGCTGCGCCACAAAGTCCAGAATCGTGCTGAAATCCTTGACCGCCCGGGCCGATGCGGTCTTGACCGGTCCCGCCGAAATCGCATTCACCCGGATGCCCCGCGGCCCCAGATCGCTCGCCAGATAGCGCACCGCCGCCTCGAGCGCCGCCTTGGCTACGCCCATCACGTTGTAGTTGGGGATGACCCGGTTGGCCCCCAAATAGCTGAGCGTGGTGATCGATCCGCCTTCGGTCATCAGCGGCGCGGCCATGCGCGCCACCGCCACCAGCGAGTACACGCTGATGTCCTGAGCCAGCAAAAAACCCTGTCTCGACGTCTCCGCGAACGGCCGCGCCAGGTCCTCGCGCTGGGCGAAGGCGATGCTGTGCACCACCGCGTCCAGCCGCATCCCCGCGCTCCGCAATTCCGCCGCCAGACGCTCCAGCTCCTCATCCAGCGAGACATCGCAAGGCCGGACCAAGGCCGCATCCAGCTCCCGTCCCAGCTCCTCCACCGTTTCCTTCTGGCGCGCGCCCTGGTAGGTAAGCACCAATCGCGCGCCCTCCCGGCGGAAAGCGCTGGCAATCGCGTACGCCAGACTCCATTTGTTGGCAATTCCCAGAATGAGGGCAGTCTTGCCCTCCAGCAACGCAGGCATGAACCCGCTATTGTAACGTGTACACTAGTCGTTCCGGTGAACCTCGCGACCGAAGTGCGCTACATCAAAGGCGTTGGACCCGCGCGCGCCGAAACCCTCGCCGCCAAGGGCATCCGCACCGTGGAAGATCTGCTTCTGTATGCTCCTTTCCGCTACGAGGACCGCACGAACCTGAAGCCCATCTCCAGCCTCGCGCCGGGAGAAATGGCGACTGTCATCGCGACCGTGGAAACCGCCCATTTGGCCGGCCTCCGAAGCCGTTCGTTGGGCATCTTCGAGGCGGTCTTCTCCGATGGCGCCCGCAACCGCCTGCTGGGCCGCTGGTTTCATGGCGCATATCTCAAAGATGTTCTGCGCCCAGGCCAGAAGGTGGCCCTCTACGGAAAGGTGGAGCTGGACAGCTATACCGGCGAGATCCTGATGCACCACCCCGAATTCGAAATCCTTTCCGGAGAAGAGGACGAAGGCGAGCCGTCCCTGCATGTGGGCCGCATCACTCCCATCTACGAGGCGGCCGGCAAGATCACAACGCGCGTCTTCCGCCGCCTGATGCATAACGTCCTTTCCTCGCTGGACGGGATGCCAGATTTCTTGCCGGAATACATCCGCCGCCGCCTCAAGCTCCCCGGCCGCTGGAGCGCCATCCAGCGCGTCCACTTTCCGCCGCAAGATGCCGACCTGCGGCTGCTCAACGAATTCCGCGATCAGGCTCAGATCCGCCTCATTTTCGAGGAGTTCTTCTGGCTGGAGCTGGGCCTGGCGCTCAAGCGCGCCCAAACCAAGATCCAGCCCGGCATCGCCTTCGAGCTCTCCGACCGCGCCCGCCAGCAGATCCGCCGCATGCTCCCCTTCCGGCCGACCGCGGCGCAGAAGCGCGCCCTCGCCGAAATCGCGCGGGACATGGCCTCGCCCCACCCGATGAACCGCCTGCTTCAGGGCGACGTGGGCAGCGGCAAGACCATGGTCGCCGCCCAGGCGGCGATCATCGCCATCGAGAGCGGCTACCAGGTGGCCATGCTCGCTCCCACCGAGATCCTGGCCACGCAGCACTACCTCTACCTGAAGAATCTGTTTGCGCCGCTCGGATACAGCGTGGTGTTGCTCACTGGCGGCGGCCGGGCTAAAGAGAAAGCCGCGCTCAAACAGCAGGCCGCCTCCGGCCAGGCGCAGGTCGTCGTCGGCACGCACGCTCTGCTCGAGGAGGATGTCGAATTCGCCCGCTTGGGGCTGGCCATCGTCGACGAACAGCACCGCTTCGGCGTCATGCAGAGGCTCCGTCTGATGAAGAAAGGCATCCACCCCGACGTGCTGGTGATGACCGCCACGCCCATCCCCCGCACTCTGGCGTTGACGCTCTACGGCGACCTCGACGTCTCCGTCATCGACGAGCTTCCGCCCGGCCGCAAACCCATCATCACCAAGCACGTCGAGTCGGACCGCGTCGAGCTGGTCTATGACTTTCTCAAAAAACAAGTCGCGGCCGGCCGCCAGGCGTACGTCGTCTACCCCGTCATCGAGGAGTCCGAGACACAGGCCCTAAAGGCCGCTCAGAAGATGCACCAGTACCTGTCCGAGACCGTTTTTCCGGGGATCCCCGTCGGCCTTCTGCACGGCAAGCTTCGTCCCGAACAGAAAGAAGCCGTCATGCAGGCCTTCAAGCGCGGCGAGATCAAGATTCTGGTCTCGACCACCGTCATCGAGGTGGGCGTCGATGTGCCGAACGCCACCGTGATGGTGATCGAGCAGGCCGAACGCTTCGGCCTGGCGCAGCTTCATCAGTTGCGGGGACGCGTCGGCCGGGGCGCCGCCCAGAGCTACTGCGTGCTGGTCACCGAGAAGCTGAACGAGACGGCGCGCGAGCGCATCCGCACCATGGTGGAGTCCAACGACGGCTTCTACATCGCCGAGATGGACCTCAAGCTGAGGGGGCCGGGAGAGTTTTTCGGCACGCGCCAGTCGGGCCTGCCCGCGTTGCACGTCGCCAATCTGCTGCGCGACAAGGAGCTGCTGGAGCTGGCCCGCGCCGAAGCCGCCGCCTTCGCCGCCCAGCCTCCCTCCCAGGAAGAGTTCCGGCGGGCGGTGGACTACCTGAAGGACCGCTGGGAGCGGCGCTACGGTCTTGTGGAGGTGGCCTGATGCGGGTGATCGGCGGTGAGTTCCGCAGCCGCCGCCTCAAAAGCCTTCCCGGTCCGGCCATGCGCCCGACGCCGGACATGCTCCGCGAGACGCTGTTCAACGTGCTTGCGCCGCGCATCCCGGGCTGCACCTTTGTGGATGCCTATGCCGGCAGCGGCGCCGTAGGCATCGAAGCGCTGAGCCGGGGCGCGGCCCGCGTCTATTTCCTGGAGTCCCATCCCCGCGCGGCCGCCCTCATCGAGGCGAACCTCAAGAGCTTGGGGGTTTCAGAACGCGCCGCGGTTCTCCGCGCCCGGGCAACGGAACAACTCCCGCGCCTCAAAGCGGACATCGTCTTTCTTGACCCGCCCTACGATCGGCCCAGCGAATACAGCGCCGCATTGCGCATCCTGGGCCGCAAGCCTCCGGCTCTCGTGGTGGCTCAGCACTCAGTCCGGCAGGAGCTGGAAGAAACCTACGGCGAACTGCGCCGGGTGCGCCTTTTGCGTCAGGGCAGCAACGCTCTCAGTTTTTTCGAGCCCGCCTCTTCCGCCGTGTGATAGAGTCGAAACTTTATGCCCGCTCAGACGACCGCCGCGCCCAAGCTCCGCCGGGCGCTGGGCCTCTGGGATCTGGTTTTCTACGGCATCGTGCTGATCCAGCCCACCGCTCCGATGCCGCTGTTCGGGGTGGTCAGCCAGGAGGCCCGCGGGCATGTCGCCACCACGGTGCTGATCGGCATGTGCGCCATGCTGTTCACCGCCATGAGCTACGGCCGCATGGCCCGCGCCTATCCCAGCGCCGGTTCCGCCTACACCTATGTCGGCCGCGAGCTTCACCCTAGCCTGGGATTCCTCACCGGCTGGGGCATGGCCATGGATTACATGCTCAACCCCATCATCTGCACCATCTGGTGCAGCAAGGCGGCTCTCAACGTCTTCCCTGAAGTCCCCTACGCCTTCTGGGCGGTCTTCTTCGCGGGGCTCTTCACGGCGATGAACCTGCGCGGCATCCGCGCCACAGCCCGGACCAATGAGGTCCTGGTCGGCCTGATGTGCCTGGTTGTCGCTTACTTTTTCACAGCCGCCATCCGCTACGTGTTCCACCTGCCCGAGGTCTCCTTCACCAAGCCTTTCTACGACCCAGAGACCTTCTCGATGGGCGTCGTTTCCACCGGGGCTTCGATCGCAGTGCTGACCTACATCGGCTTCGACGGCATCTCCACGCTCTCCGAAGAGGCCCGCAACCCCCGGCGCGACATTCTGCTGGCAACCGTCCTGACCTGCCTGATCACGGGCCTGCTGGCCACGGCCGAAGTCTATCTGGGCCAGTTGGTATGGCCGGATTACAAGAGCTTCCCCGATCCGGACACCGCATTCGTTTCGGTGGCGGGCCGCGCGGGCGGGCCGTTCTTGTTCCACCTGGTCAATCTAACGCTGCTGGTGGCGACCATCGGATCCGGATCCGGCGCTCAGCTCGCCGCCGCTCGCCTGCTCTACGGCATGGGCCGCGACAACACAATTCCCCGCCGCTTCTTCGGAGTTCTTGAGCCCAAACGGGCCATCCCCCGCAACAACGTCCTGTTCACGGGCGCTCTGGCTCTGGCCGGGGCCTTCACCATGAGCTACCAGCTCGGCGCGGAGCTCCTGAATTTCGGCGCCTTCATCGCCTTCATGGGGGTGAACGCGGCGGCCTTCGTCCGCTACTTCATGCGCGCGCCGCAAAAGAAGCTGCGCTACTTGTTGCCCCCGGTGCTCGGTTTCCTCATCTGCGGCTACATCTGGCTCAGTCTCCGGACGCCGGCGAAGATCCTCGGCGGCCTCTGGCTCGCGGCCGGCATCCTCTACGGCGCGTGGAAGACCGCCGGCTTCCGCCGTCCGGTCGAGTTCACGATCCCCGAAGAGTAGCCGCGCGCGCTCCCCGCACGAATGGCAGGATCTACCGCCGGGGCACGCTTTCCGGTGCGCTGTCCGGGCCGCTTTCAGCGAAGGACTTGGATGCGGCCGCCGGGATCGCGCTGGACCGTGTACAAGGCGCCGCCGCTGATGAGATCCCGCACCCGGATTCTGAGAGGCATGTCGCCCGGCAGCGCGTGCGTGGCGCAGCCCAGGCAAGGGTCATAAGCGCGGAAGGCCATCTCCACCATGTTCAGAAGGCCTTCCGACAGATTCTCCCGCGTAACCAGGCCCTTGGCCGCTTTCTCGACGCTCATGGCGATGCGGGCCGCATTGTTCTGCGTAGCCACGATCAGATTGGCTTTGCGCACGATGCCCCGCTCATCGGTGACGTAGTGATGGAACAGGGTTCCGCGCGGCGCTTCCACCACGCCAACGCCCTCATTGGGCACGCCCGTGGGCAACACCCGAATCCGGTCGCTGGTGATCTCGGGATCTGCCGCCAGTTCCTTCATCCGCTCGGCCGCATAAAGCATCTCGATCAGCCGCGCCCAGTGGTTGGCCAGAGTTTGATGCACGATCTTCGCGCCCAGCGTTCTTTTGTAGTGCTCGAACGCCGCTTGGGCCAGCGGAGTGGCCATGCCGTCGGCGGCATTCAGCCGCGCCAAAGGGGCGACGCTGTAGACGCCGCTTTCCGCGCCCTCGGTGAAGCCCTTCCAGCCGGGCTGCTTGAGGTAACAGAACTTCATGTAGCTCCAAGGCTCCACCCGCTCGGCGATGTAGTCGGCGTACTTGCGCGGATCGAATCGGGCCACCTCCTGCCCTTCGGGCGAAACCACGCGCAACTGCCCGCGGTAGAAATTCACGCAGTTGCGATCGTCCACCATGCCCATGTAATGCGTGCGGTGGGTGTAGTGATCAGAGAGGATCAGATTGAGGTAGTCCGAGTTTTTCAGAACGAGCTTGTCGAACAAGTCCAGACTGAACTGGGCGAATTCGACCGCTTCGGCCGCCCCTTCCTGGAATTGAAGCTGCTCTTCTTTGGTGATGCGGCGCGCCACCCCTCCCGGCAATCCGAACACGGGGTGGCCCACCTTGCCGGCGGCCAGCGTAATCAGGGCGCGCAACTTGCGGCGCATGGCGATGACCCTGCGCCCGGCCTCCGCTCCCACCCGGCCGATGACCCCCAGGACATTGCGCTCGGCGGGAGGCGCTTGCGGCCCGGCGACAAAATCGGGACCGCCGAGGAAATAGAAGTGCAGCGAGTGATCTTCCACCATGAAGGCGCTGTAGACCATCTCGCGGATCTTGTGCGCCGCTGGAGTCGGCTCTGCACCGAAGACGTGGTCCACGGCCTTGGTGGCGGCCATATGGTGGGCCATGGGGCAGACCCCGCAGATGCGCGAGGTGATCTGCGGCATGTCCTCGACGGGACGGCCCTCGGCGAACTTCTCAAAACCCCGCAGTTCGGGGACCTGAAAGTAAGCGCGCTCGACGGCGCCGTCTTCGCCCAGGAAGATGTCAATCTTGCCGTGGCCTTCCAGCCGCGTGATCGGGTCAATCGTGACGCGGTTCGGAACGGCAGTCTCAGCGGGCATCGCGGGAGGCCTCCATTTTTCTTCGTCCTAACAGCGAAGCCGGCAGGCTGTAGCGGTAGAACGTGCCCACCGGGTCCGGCACGGATTCCAAAGCCTTCAAGATTCCCTCGTCGTCTTTGGCTTCGATGAGCGAGGCCAGGGCCGAGAGCGCTTTGGCCCCGAAGTCCCTGACGCGGCTGGTGGGGCCGAAACAGCCCGTGCACGGCATATTGCCTTGGATGCAAAGCGCGCCGCAGCCGCTGCGGGTGGCCGGCCCCAGGCACAGCAGGCCCTGCGCCAGCAGGCACTTCTCAGGATCGATGAGGATCTGGTGAGGCCGCTTGAACTCCTGGATGGAGAGCTTCTCGGGCTTGCTCGCCAGCCGCGGGCAATCCTCGCACAGGGCGCGGTCCGGCGCCAAAACCGATCCCTTCGGCGGAAGCTCTCCCGACAGCAGCGCCGTGACCGCCTGCTTCAACAACTCCGGAGTGGGCGGACAGCCGGGAACCAGATAGTCGACTTCCACCGACTGGCCCAGAGTCTTGACCGTGTCGTAGAAAACCGGCAGCGTTACGGTATGTCCATTATCCTTGTGGGACGGCTGCGGCCGGATGCCTTCCGGGTTGAGCGTCGAGGGGCCTTCCGCGTAGACGCGCTCGAAGATGCTGCGGCGGTCCCACAGGTTCGCCAGCCCCGGAATGCCGCCCAACTGCGCGCAGCTTCCGAAGGCGATCATGTACTTCGATTTGCGGCGCAGCAGGTGCGCCATCTCCTCCTGCTCGCTGTTGCGGATGGCGCCGTTCAAAAAAGTGGCCGCGATCTCGCCGTCCGCCAGGACCTCGATGTCCTTGCGCTTGAAGTCCATGGCCACCGGCCACATCACGATGTCGATGGCCGCCGCCACATCGAGGATGCTTTCGGCCAAATCGACGACGGCCTCCTCGCAGCCGCCGCAGCTTGCGCACCAGTAGAACGCGACCTTGGGCTTGTCGCTCATGTGGCCGTCACCTCCTCCGGCGCCGGTTCAGCCGCCGGTTGCCGTTTCAGCGGGCCAAGCGCGCGGATCTTCTCCACCATGTCGTTCACCACCACCCGCACCCGGTCCCCTTCGGCCGCCGAGATCCACTCCAGACGCAGCCGTTCCTCCTCAATGCCCATCTGCCGCACCATCCGCTTGAGCAGGTGGTAGCGGCGGAGCGCCTTGTAGTTGCCTTCCTGATAATGGCAGTCGTTGGGATGGCAGCCCCCAATCAACACCCCGTCGGCGCCTTTGGCGAAGGCGTCCAGCACGAACTGCGGATCGACGCGGCCGGAGCACATCACCCGGATCACCCGCGTGTTGGGAGCGTACTTGATGCGCGAAGTCCCCGCCAGGTCCGCCGCCAGGTAGGTGCACCAGTTGCAAAAGAAGGCCACGATCCGCGGCTCAAACTTGGCGCCGATTTGGACCAGATCAGACATTCGCCAGCACTCCTTCAATCTCCTCGAAGATCTCTTCGTCCTCAAACAAATGTTGCCGGATGGAGCCCGTGGGGCAGGCCGCCACGCAGGTCCCGCAGCCCTTGCAAAGAACCGGGTGAATCTGCGCCCGGTTCTTCTGCAAATCAAAGCTGATGGCGTTGTATGGGCAAAGCGGCACGCAGGTGCGGCAACCGGAACAGACCTCCTCCAGCACATAGGCGGTGTTCGGCTCGACCTCCACCGAGCCCGCATCGATTAAGGCCAGCGCCTCGGCCGCCGCGGCCCCTGCTTGGGCCACCGTGTCGGGAATGTCCCGCGGGCCCTGGCAGCAACCCGCCAGAAAAATGCCGTCGGTGAAAGTATTCACTGGGGCCAGCTTCGGGTGCCGCTCCAGGAAGAAGCCCTCGGTGGCGCAGGAGATGTTGAACAATCGGCGGACGTCTTGGGCGTCCGGCTGAGGCTCCAGACCGACTGACAGCACCACCATATCGACCGGGATGCGCCGCACCACGCCCAGCAGCGTGTCTTCCACGCGCAGCACCAGCTTGCCTTCCTCGGTGGGATCCAGCGCCCAGTCGGTGACCTCGGCGACGCGGCCGCGGATGAAGTGAACGCCCTCGTTGAGCAGCTGCTGGTAGAACTCCTCGAAGCCCTTGCCGGGCGTGCGCATGTCGATATAGAAGTTGAAGACCTCGGCGCCGGTGTGCTCCTTGAGCAAGTGCGCCAGCTTCAGCGAGTACATGCAGCACACGCGCGAACACCAGCGGTTGGCTGCCACGTCGCGCGAGCCCACGCAGTGAATGATCCCGATCGATTTGGGCTTGCGCCCGTCGCGCAGGACGACCTCTCCGGCCGTCGGGCCGCTGGCGTTGACTAGCCGCTCAACCTCCAAGGAGGTGTACACGTTCGGATACTGCCCGTAGCCGTAGTACGGCGTCCGCAGAGGATCGAACGTCTTGAAGCCGGTGGCCAGGATGACCGCGCCCACGTCGATCTCCTCCACCTGTTCCTTCTGCTGGAAGTTGATCGCCTTGCGTTCGCCGCAGGCCGCCAGGCAGGACTTCTTGCACTTACCCGACTTGAACTGGATGCAGGTCTCCGGATCGATGATGGGAACCTGCGGAACCGCCTGCGGGAACGGAATGTAGATCGGCTTGCGCTTGCCCAAGCCAAGGTTGAACTCGTCGGCGAACTTCGGCTCCTTGTAGACGCAAGCCTCGATGCATTCCAGACAGCCGGAGCACAAGTCCTCTTCTATGAAGCGCGGCCAGCGGGTGACCCGGACTTTGAAATTGCCCACGTAGCCGTCCACCTTGGTGACCTCGGCGTTGGTCCACAGCGTGATGTTGGGGTGGGCCTTCACCGAGGACATCTTGGGCGTGAGAATGCAGGCCGCGCAGTCCAAGGTTGGGAAGGTCTTGTCGAACATCGCCATGTGGCCGCCGATCGAAGGCTGCTTCTCCACCAGGTAGACTTTCTTGCCGGCGTTGGCCAGCGTGAGCGCCGCATGGATCCCCGCGATCCCGCCCCCCACCACCAGCACCGCGGGATGAATCGGCACGCTGCCCCGGGTCAACGCTTGGTGCCGCGCCACGCGCCGCACCGCCGCCCGGACCATGTCGATGGCCTTCGCGGTGGCGCTGGCCCGGTCCTCGTGCACCCAGGAGTCATGCTCCCGGATGTTGACCATGTGCATGTAGTACGGGTTGAGGCCCGCCTTCCCGGCAGCCGTGCGAAAGGTGTGCTCATGCAAGTGCGGCGAGCAGGAGGCAACCACGATCCGGTTCAAGCCGTGCTCCTGAACGTCCTGGCGGATCAGGTCCTGACCCGGATCCGAGCACATGTACTTGTAGTCGCGGGCTACGGCCACGCCCGCCAGCCCGGCGGCGTATTCGGCGACGGCCTTGCAGTCGACGATGGATCCAATGTTGGCGCCGCAGTGGCACACATAAACGCCGATGCGGACGTTGCCGTTGGCCTCAGACATAGGCTTCTACTTCCTCCTTCGCCGTGAACCAGCGGCGGATCAGATCGGAGCCCGAGATCGAACGCTTCAACCCCAACTCCTTGAAATCGCCTCCCAGCGCCCAGCCTAAGACTTGCGTGAAATACAACACGGGCATATCGAAACGCTCGCCGCTCTGCCGGGCGATCTCGGCCTGGTAGACGTCCAGGTTGAACTGACAGAGGGGGCACAGAGTGACGATGGCTTCGGCGCCCTTGCGGCGGGCCTCTTTCAATAGGATGTAGTTCAACCGCAGTCCCACCTCGTGCACCGTGCCGGTCAAGGATCCCCCGCAGCACTTGGTCTTGAGCGCGTAGTCCACGGTGGGAACGCCGACGGCGCGCAGCAGCTCATCCATCCGCATCGGGTTGTGCGGCCGGTCCACCTCGTCGTAGGGCCGCACCGCCTGGCAGCCGTAATAGCAGGCGATGCGCCCGCCTTGCCATTGCCGCACCGCAAGCTGCCGCAGCTTCTCCACCCCCAAGTCGTTGTACAGCACTTCGAGGGGATGGCGAACTTTGACCCCATCGAGCGGCGGCAGCCCAGCCCGCTGGAGGGATTCGGAGACCTTGCCGCCGATCTCCCGGTGTTTTTCCACGTAGTCCTGAGTCTTCCGCAGCACCAGATAGCAAGCGGCGCAGGGCGCCACCAGCTCCCGCGCGCCAATCTTCTGGGCGAGCGAGAGGTTCCGCGCGGAGAGCAGAAACGCCGAGCCTTCGTCGATGCACATATAAGAGGTCGCCCCGCAGCAGTTCCAATCCTCCAATTCCTGTAGACGAAGGTTCAGCAGGCGGAACAGGGTGCGCAGGCTTTCGTCGTAGGCCACCCCTGTTGCGCTCAGAGAGCATCCGGGGTAGTAGACATAACTCTTTCCGCCGTTGCCTTCCTTCGGTTCGTTCATGAGGCAACCTCCTTCATCCCATTCAATTCCTTCGGGAGCTCCTCGACCCTCTGAATCCTCTCCATCCGAAGAGACATTCGGCCCGTTCGCAGCAGTGAGAAGCCGTATTTCGCCATATTCAGAAGGATGAATGGGTTCGATTTCAGGGCCATGCGCAGCACCAGCCAGATCTCCGAGTTCCGCCCCCGCTTCCGCACCAGCTCGTAGAACTCCCGCGCCAGCACCGGGATCGGGAAGCGCGCCGGATACATGCGGTGGCGGATCGCCTCACGTTTCAGGCTGTACATCAGGTCCGTGATGTGGACGTTCTGCGGGCAATGCACCGCGCAGGAATAACACGATGCGCACAGCCAAATCGTCTGGCAACTGAGAACGTCGGCCCGGAAACCCTCCCGGACCAGCGCGATGACGCGCCGCGGGGTGAAATCCATGTAGATCGAAACGGGACAAGTTCCCGAGCAGGTGCCGCACTGGATGCACGACCAAATCCGGTCGCAGCCTGGCTGCTGGCTGATCTGATCGGCCCATTGCGGATCAGCCTCTCGCTGGAACTTCATTTTTCGGCGGATTAAGGCCAGCAATGGATGACTCCTGTTACAGCAGACAGTCAGCCGCCACAGGCAGGCCGTTGCGGCTTTATGGGAAAACTCCGCATTTGCCGTGCCAAAGCAGCAAATTCAGATAAAACGGTCCGATTATAGAAAAATGAGCAAGTTACAGCTGGCTCGCCGAAGACCCATTCGTCGGGTTGCGCCATATGACCCACGCAAAATGGGGGAAGCCCGTCCGCGAAGGCATAAAATGCCGCAGCCTGGTCATTTGGCCCTCTTTTGGGTCTTCAGGCGTGAGATGGACCGAAAAGGGAAGTGCGCTTGGAATGAAGGCTCAACGGCGCCCCTCTAATCGCTGCGGCCTTCCTTGAGTTCGGCCCAGATTTGGCGGGCGAGAGGTCCAATCGCAGCCGCCACCGCGGGCGTCATCTGTTCGGAAAGAGTGCTGGTGTCCGCCCCCTCGATTGCGTAAATCTCCACTTCCATGGGCATGGGTATGCCCAGGCGCGCGGCCAGCGCGAAGGCTTCCGCGATCCCAATTTCGTGGGGGTTAATAAGCCGGAGGCTTCCTGCGGCCTCGGCCACGGTGAGGCGGCGGACTCTTCCGGGGATGGGGGACGCCACAGTCAGGCAGTCGATCAGAATGGCGCGCGAATGGCCGGCCAGCAGGTCGATCAGCTCAAACCCTCCCCGCTCGCTTTCGAGCACCGTGACGCCGGCAATCGGGGATTCTTCCAGCAACCGCTTCAGCTCCGCCGCGACCGCCAGGCCGGCGCGGTCGTCGGAGACGACGGGGTTCCCCAGCCCGAGCACCACGGTCGTGCCCGGATGGGAAGGATTCAAGCCGCCGCTGCCGGCTGGGCTGCGGGAACGGGAACCTGCTGCCTCTCCGCCGCCTTCTTCTGCACCGCCAGCAGGTAGAGCGCCAGCGGGCGGTACAGCAGGTGGGACCACTTGCCGAATGGCACCATCACCACCAGCATCGGCACCGCGATCATCAGGTGAATCATGTAGCCCACGTAGGTCGCCATGGGCAGATCCAGCCGCCGGAAAATGTGCATCAGGATCCCCGACAGGCCGGTGCCGAAAAGCAGCAGGATGAACGCCCAGTCGGTGGTGTCGCTGTACTTGCTCTGTAGATCCTTTTTCTGGATCCGGTCGTAAATCATCCATAGCGAGGCGCCCAGCAACACCACCGTAGCATAGTAGCCGAGAATGCTGGTCCAGTGGAAGGAAGAGTCCTCCACCTGGAACACTTGCAGGAAAGCCTCCACGAGAATGGCCATCGTCACGTAGCCGGTCACCAGAAACAGATGCCGAAGCCAGTGTTTGCCCGGCCCGCCGGCGCAACCGCGCCAGCGCATCTGCGTAAAGAAATGGACGATCATTTCTTTGAATTGGATCAGATACAGGCTCAACGGCGCGCGGGGCCCCCTGCGGGTCACATAGTAAAACATCCGCGCGGCATTGCTGAGCAGTAGGCCGCCCAGCAACCCCGCCAGCACCAGATCCGCCCAGTGGACAATCTCCTTGGGCGCGAAATACTCCATCCGCACCCTCTCGAGCCCCTCCGGATAGGCTGCCAGCAACTGAAAGCCGAAATTACCCGGCAAGGTGAATAGTCCGAGGACCACCAGGGACACCAGCACCAGGATCGCCACTTGCCAGCCCCCATGGCGGTAAATCAGGCGGCTGATTCCGGTCCAATCGTACATGCTCGTCAGCCAGCGCCGGCTGGCCATCATCAGCGCGCCAGGCTCAGCCTCGCGGGGACAGGTCTGCGAGCAGTCGCCACAGTAGTAGCAGAGCCAGGGATCCAGACTCTCCACCATCTTGTCCTTCAGGCCGAGCTGGATGTAGCGGATGTAACGCCTGGGGAAGACCGCCTCCTGGCCCGCCAGCATGCAAGCTGCCGTGCAATTGCCGCAGTTGAAGCACCGCACGGCGCTCTCCGCTCCATAGTCCCGGAGTTGGACGGTCAGCGAGGGATCGACTCGGTAGCTCACGAGGTTGCCTCCTTCCATGCATATTGGTAGTAGTCGCCGCTCTGCCCGGCTTCAGCCACCTTGCCATACTTCTTGAGGGCGATCACATACCAGAACACTTTGTGACTCGGAATTCCGGTCTGCGCGGCGATTTCCGGCGCCGTACGCGGACCTCCCTTCAAGGCATCCTGTATGGCCTTGGTGATGTCCCGCTGTTCCTTCGTCATGGCCTTCTTGGTTTCGGTCAGGCCGCCCATCCGCTCGCGGAACACCTTCAGATCTTCCCGCCAGTTTCGTACCGCTTCGCTCATGACCACTCTCCTGCTACGCTCCGGCGCCCACCGGCGCCGCCTCCGCCCGCCATCCCATGCGGTCCAAATACATCGCCGCCTCCATGGCCGCTGCTCCGGCTTCGACTATGGCGTCCGGGATGTCCTTGGGGCCCGTGGCGACGCCCGCCACGAAGATTCCATCAGCCGAGCTATGCGCCGACCGCACCGCCAAATCCCGCACCTTGAGGAAGCCGTCGCTGTCGACTTCGACCGGAACCGTTCCGTCCGGCTTCCAGCCGGGAATGAGCCCCTGGCTCAAAACCACCAAGTCGTGCCGGATGTCCGCCACGCGGCCGCCTTCGTCGATCAGCTCCACGCGGAGCATCAAGTCGTGGTTGTCCACCTCCGTGATGCGGGCCACTTTGGCCTTCACGCACCGCACCCCCTCGGCCAGCGCCCGCCGGTAGAACTGCTCGTAGCCCTTCCCGAAAGCCCGGATGTCCATGTAGTAAATCGTGACTTCCGTGTCGTGCAGCTCGTGCTTGATCATGATCCCGTGCTTGAGCGCGTACATGCAGCACACGCGCGAGCAATAGGGCACGCCGATGGACTTGTCCCGGCTGCCCGCGCACTGCACGTAAGCGATGGACTTGGGGATCTTGCCGTCCGAAGGCCGCAGAATGTGCCCGTACGGACCGTTGGAACTCTGAATCCGCTCCATGGCCAGCGGGTTCATGACGTTGAGATACTTTCCGCCGCCATACTCTTTCTTGGCGTCCATGGGCGTGGTCTTCAGCCCCGTCGTCAGGATAATGGCGCCCGCTTCCACCTGGACCGGCTCGGGCTGCTGCGTGAAGTCGATGCAGTTGGTCGGGCAGACCCGCGCGCAGTTGCCGTCGAAAATACAGTAGTCCGGATCCAGAACCGGCAACTGGGGAATCGCGTTGCCATGAGGGATGTAGATTGCGGCGCGCGCGCCGAGGCCGTAATCGAACTCGTGAGGGGCCAGCGGCTGGCAGGCCAGCTCGCATTTGCCGCAACCGATACAGTCTTCTTCGACCACGTAGCGGGGCTTTTTCGTCAGCGAGACCCGGAAGGCCCCGTTATGCCGCTCGATCTTGTCCAGTTCGGTGTAGGTGAGCAAGGTGATCCGCTCATGATGAGCCACCTCGGCCATGCGCGGGGTGCAGATGCAACTGCTGCAATCCAGAGTCGGAAAGACCTTGTTCAGCCCCACCATGATGCCGCCGATGGAGGGTTGACGTTCCACCAGCAGCACATCGAAGCCCTGGCCGGCCAGGTCCAGCGACGCCTGCATGCCCGCAATTCCGGCCCCGATCACCACTCCGTCGTAGCGTTGTTTGATTTTCGCCATAGCGGTTCACCTTTTAACGGCTGAGCTCCGAAAGCACCGTCCCGTCCCAGTCGCGCACCCGCACCTTCAACGGCATCTGTCCCGGCAGGCTGTGGGTCGCGCAGCCCAAACACGGGTCGTAGGCGCGGAACGCCATCTCCACCATGTTCAGCACTCCTTCGTTCAGTTCCTTGCCCTTGCGGATCAGCCCCCGGGCCGCCTGCTTGATCGACATGCAGATGGCGGCGTGGTTGTTCGTCGTTCCGACGATCAGATTGGCCTTCCGCACGATCCCTTTCTCGTCGGTCACGTAGTGATGCGTCAGCGTGCCGCGCGGCGCCTCCACGATGCCCACACCCTCCGATGGCGTCTTGTCGCATACCACGCGGTAGTTCTCCGGGTGAGTGATCTCGGGGTGCTGCACCAGCTCCAGCGCGCGCTCGGCCGCGTTCATCAGCTCGATGCACCGCGCCCAATGGATCGCCAGCGTGTGATGCACGGGAGTCCGCCCGCTGCGGTCGCCGGTCAGCGTCTCGAAGTACTCTTCGTAAGCCTCCTGGGCGATGGGGCTGTTCATCCCGTCGGCCGCGTTCAGCCGGGATTGCGGGGTGGCGCGGTAGACGCCGGAATCCTTGCCGTCCACGAAGCCCTTCCAGCCCACCGCTTTCAGGTATGGGAACTTCAAATAAGACCAGGGCTCGACGCGCTCGGCCACATGCTGGGTGTACTCGTGGGGAGCGTAGCGGCAGAGCTCCTTGCCGTCGGGGTCCACCACCCGCACCCAACCGTCGTAATAGTTGACGCGGTTTTTCTCGTCCACCAGGCCCATCGAGTAGGTCCGGTGAAGGTAGGGACCGTTGAGGATCAGATCGACATACTCCTTATTGGACAGCACCACGTCGTGGAACAGCTTCAGCGTGAACTTGCCGAACTCCACCATGAACCGGCAGATCTCTTCCAGCCGCGCGCGTTCCTCCTGGTTCAGGCCCTTGCTCATGCCGCCGGGAATGGCGTTGACGGGATTGACGGGCTTGCCGCCGAAAATGGCCGCCGCCTCGTGCCCCCAGGCGCGGCACTGGAGAACCTGCCCCGCGATGGCCGGTCCCACTTTCGCCACCAGCCCCAGCAGGTTCCGCGTGGCCGGATCGCTGGTTGGGCCGAGCACGAAATCGGGCGCGGCCAGGGCGTAAAAGTGCGTGGCGTGGTCGGTCACGAAAAAGATGTTGTATTGAAGCTCGCGCAGCAGCCGCGCGGTCAGCGGCAGCTCGGCTTTATAAACCGCGTCGCACGCCTTGGCGCTGGCCATCAGATGCGCTTCCGGACAAACCCCGCAGATGCGCGGCGTGATCCGCGGCATCTCCTCCACCGGCCGCCCTTCGCAGAACTTCTCAAAGCCGCGCAGCTCCGGCACCTGGAAGTAGCACTCCGCCACCTCCCCTTCCTGGTCCAGAAAGATGTCGATCTTGCCGTGGCCCTCCAGCCGCGTGATCGGATCGACGCTGACGCGCCGGTAGGCTTTGGTGGCCTCGCTTGCGACGGTGCTCATGACTGCCCTCCCTGTGCGTGAATCTTCAGCATTCCGCTCGCCGTGGTGAAGCGGTAGAAGCGCCCCGTGGGGTCCGTGATCTGGGAAACCAGCTCCTGCGCCCGCTCTTCGGTAGCGGCGTCCAGCAGGCCGCCCAAGGCGCCGATCATCGCCGCGCCCTGGTCTTCGACCGCGGCCGCCGGGCCGTAGCAGCCTTCGCAGGGCATCCCGCCTTTGATGCACAAAGCCCCACAGCCGCTCCGCGTCGCTGGCCCCATGCACAACAGGCCCTGCTCGAGCAGGCACCAGCCCGGCTCGGGCCGGTACTGGTGATGCCGCCGGAACTGCGTGATCTTGACCTCACGCTTCTCCAGCGGGCACTCATCGCAGACGGTCTTCTGGCCGCAACCGACGCGGACGTGCTGATTCCGCGCGGGCACGGCCCCGCTCACCACGGCCTGAATCGTCTCCCAGACCCGGTCCGCCTGGGGCGGGCATCCGGGCAATTCGTAATCCACCTCCACGATGTCCCGCAGGCGAAGAACCGCCGGATAGAACGCCGGAATGTGCACCGTCCCGAACGGAGTTTCGAAGTTGGGCTGGGGCTCGGCTCCTTCCGGGTTGTCGATCGAAGGATTGTCGTGGTAAACCCGCTGGAAAATCGCCTTGGGGCTTTTGTAGTTGGCCAGCGCCGGGATGCCGCCGTCGCAAGCGCAAGCCCCGTAGGCTACGAGCGTCTTGCTTTTCTGCCGCAACAGGCGGGCCAGCTCCTCCTGCTCGCTGTTGCGGACGCTGCCGTTATAGAAGCACACATCCAGGTAGCCGTCGGGGTAGGCCGCTACGTCCTTGTACTTGAAATCCGCCGCGCAGGGCCAAAAGGCCACGTCCGCCACTTGAGCCAGGTCCAAGATGCGCGCCCCGATTTCCAATAAGGAAATGTCGCAGCCGCCGCAAGAGGCGGCCCAGTACATGCCAACCTTCAGCTTTCCGTTCGCGCTCATTTGTGATTACTCCCCCATGGCGGCAGGTCCGCTCCGTGGCCTACGCCGCGTTCCCGCATGCGCTCGGGCCAGTTCAAGGGCCCCAGCGCCCGGACCTGCTCGGTCATCTCCGTAACGAGGCGGGCGAATTTCTCCCCTTCGGCCGCGCTCACCCAATCGTGCCGGAAGCGCTCGGGCTCGATGCCGTAATCTTCCAGCACCCGGCGCAACAGGGGCATGCGGGCCATCGTCTTGTGGTTGCCGTTGATATAGTGACAGTCCCCCAAGTGACAGCCGAGCACCATGACCCCGTCGGCGCCGTTGGCGAACGCCGTCGTCACCAGCTCCGGGTCAATGCGGCCCGAGCACATCACCTTCACGATGTCTACGTTGGGGGCGTACTTCATGCGCGCCGTGCCGGCCCCGTCGGCGCCCGTGTAGGAGCACCAGTAACACAGAAACCCCACAATCCGCGGTTCCCATTTCTGGCCGGCGCCGGCCCTTTCCGGTTTGGTTTCAGTCGTTGTCATGAATCCTCCTAATCGGCCGCGGCGGCCAGAGCAGGCTCCTGGAGCAAGGCCAGGACTTCGGCCTTCACCTGCGCGTCTTCAAAGCCGGCCTGCTGAATGGCGTTGGACGGGCAGGTGGCCGCGCACGCGCCGCAGCCCATGCAGAGCGCCTCATTGATCTGCGCCACCCTGCGCTCCTCGTTGCGGCTGATGGCCTGGAAGGGGCACACCGTCAGGCAAACCTTGCAGCCGCTGCACAGTTCCTCTTGAACCCGGGCGACAAAGGGATCTAATTCGATGACGCCGGTCTTAATCATCGCTGCGGCCTTGGCCGCCGCCGCCGCGGCAGCCGCCGTCGATTCCCCGATGTCCATCGGCCCCTGAACCGTCCCCGATAGGAACAGCCCGCTGGCCGCCATCTCCACAGGCCGCAGCTTGGGATGAACCTCCATCAAGAACCGGTCTGCGCCCACCGAGCAGCGGTACAAATCCACCAGCTTGCTCATGTCCCGCGCCACTAAGCCCTGCGCCAGCACCAGAGCGTCCAGCGGCACCTCCAGCTCTTCTCCGAAGGTCAGCCGGTCATAGGTGCGCACCACCAGCGCCGCCTGCCCCTTGGGATCCGCATCCACTCGCGGCGGGCGCAGGGGGTCAAAACGTATGAACACAACCCCTTTCTGGGAGACCTCGTCGTAGTAGTCCTCGTGCTTGCGCCCGTAGGTGCGGATGTCCTCGTGGAAGTCGTAAATCTGCATCTCGGGATACCGCTCTTTGAGCTCCGCGGCCGTGTGCACGCTGGTGGTGCAGCACACCCGGCTGCAATACTCGTTGATCCGGCCGTCCCGCATCGGTTTGTGAATTCCCTTGCGCTGGAGGCTCCCCACGCAGTGCATGAAGCCTATCCGCCGCACTTCGTGGCCATTCACGAGCAACCGGCCGCGGGTCGGCCCCTCCGGATCCAGCAGCCGGTTGAGCTGGTGCAGCGTAATGACCTCCGGGAATACCCCGTAGCCGTACTCCCCGTGCCGCACCGGGTAGGTATTGAGTCCCACCGCAATCACAATGACCCCGGACTGGATCTCCACCAGGCGGGGCTGCTCGTCGAGCTGGATCCCCTTGCCCCCGGCCACCTCAAAGCAAACCCCGCACTTGGTGCACGCCTTCCAGTCGATGGCCGGCACCGGCGGGTAGCAGCCGTCATAGGGCATGTAGATGGCTTTCCGCTTGCTCAAGCCCAGGTTGAAGGTGTCCAGCGTTTCCTCCGGGCACGCCTCGATCACTTCCTTGGGATTGGTGCATTCGGAGGTCACGCCCCGCGGCAGGATGCGGATCGTGGTCCGAAAGTCGCCGACGAAGCCCGTGGAGTTCTCCAGCTGGGCGTTAGTGTAGACCGTCACCTTCGGGTGGGAGGTAACCTCCTCAATGAGAGCCCCAATGACCTCCCGGGCCCGCTTGCCCGTGGGATAGATGCGGTGCAGCGACGCCAGCCGCCCCCCCAAAAACGGGCTCGATTCGATAAGCGTCACCTCGATGCCGCGCTGCGCCAGATCGCGCGCCGTGGTCAGTCCGGCCACGCCCCCGCCGATGATCAAAGCGGAAGGCCGGATGGGGATCCGCCGCCGTTGCAACGGGCGCAGATAGCGGGCCCGCGTGGCCGCCGCCCGCACCAGACGCCCGGCCTTTTGCGTCGCCAGCTCCTTGTCCGCGATGACCCAGGAAACCTGCTCCCGGATGTTGCAGTGCTCGAACAGGTACTCGTTTAGGCCCGCCCGCGCCACCGTCCGCCGGAACGTGGTCTCGTGCAGGCTTGGCGAACAGGCCGCCACAATGACCCGGTTCAGCTTCTGCTCCCGGATCTTTTCCTCAATCAGCCCTTGGCCAGGGTCCGAACAGCAGAACATGTGGGTCATCGAGCAAACCACGCCCGGCAGCCGCGCCGTCTCCTCCGCCACGCGCGCGACGTCCACAATGTCGGAAATATTTCCGCCACAGTGGCAAATGAACACGCCGATCCGGGGAGACTCGGCCCCGCCGCCGTTTCCCCCTTGATTCACGCTCCGCTCAGATTCCATCGGCTCTACTCCTCTTCCAACCGGCTTCCCGCGCAGCCTGCCCTTCGCTCACCGCGCCTGGGAATGCCCAAATCACCTCCGCGGCCGCTTGCAACTCTGGGTGAACCGCGTGCGGTGCCCCCGCAAGCACAAGGCATTTGCAAGGCGTGCTTTCCGGGGTTGTCCGCGCTCCTTGCTGGTCCGGGCTCAATCATCTTGCTAACCCTCTGGCCGGCGTTTCCGCCGCAGCTCAGGATTACGATCGCCCGGCCGCCGCCAGGCTGCAACCACACCCAATTATATTCAAGATTTTCAGACCTGAAAAGGTTTTATGCGAAATTTTCCATGGTTTTCTTGCAAGGGCGTGAATTTCATCCATTCCTCTCGTCAATGATGCCCTTCGCGAATATCGCCGATAATTCACACTTCTAATGTCCTCTGCGACTGGTGCATTGCATGTTCCGTAGCTGCGCTCATCACTGGTCATCCGGAGAGATTTATGCGTTGTTAAATTCGGCATCGACTGCGGATAATTCCAGCAAGAGAATGACAGCCGCCGGAATGACGGCTCCGTTGTGAAGCGAAAGGGTGGAATTCGGATGGAAAATGAGCGGGCTTTGGACTGCGCGGGAGAAACCTACGCTCCGATGGCGCTGCGGACCGCCTCGGCGACGAGCTCGGCGTGGCGGTCCACCAGCTCCTGGTCGGCGGCCTCGACCATGACCCGGGCCAGAAGCTCAGTGCCCGAGTAGCGCAGAAGGATCCGGCCACGGCCGCTGAGCTCGCGCTGGGCGGACTCGAGCGCGCGCTTCACTTCCGGGATCTCTTCCAAAGGCGGGCGGGAACGGACCCGCACATTCACAAGCCGCTGCGGATACCGCTCTAGGCCGGAAACGCTCTCGTCCAGATTCAAGCCATCCTCGATGAGAGCTTCGAAGACGCGCAAGGCGGTCAGCAAACCGTCGCCCGTAGTGGCGTACTCGTGGAAGATGACATGCCCGGACTGCTCCCCGCCCAAGGCGATCCCTTGCCCCAGCATCTCCTCCAGCACATAGCGGTCGCCGACCGGCGCGCGGAGCATGGCGATGCCTTCCCGTTCCAAGGCTTTTTCCAAGCCCAGATTCGACATCACGGTGGCCACCACCGCCGGCTTGCCGCCCGGTCCCGGCAACCGCCCCCGGCGCGCCAGATAGCGCGCGGTCACAAGAAGGATGCCGTCTCCATCGACAATCTGGCCGGAAGGGGAGACAAGAATGCACCGGTCGGCGTCGCCGTCGAGCGCCACGCCCGCGTTTGCCCGGCTGGCTCGCACAAGCTGGCGCAGCGGCTCAAGGTGAAGTGCGCCACACTCCTGGTTGATATTCCGTCCGTCCGGCTCGCAGCCGATCGCCTCCACCGCCGCTCCCAGCCGTTCGAAGAGGGCCGGAGCGAGCAGGGACGCGGCCCCATGTGCGCAGTCCAGAGCAATCCGCCACCCCTCCAGACGGTAGGGAAAGGTGGAGACAAGGTAGTCCAGATATGCTTTGTCCAAGCTGGGATCCTCGGCCAACTGTGCACAGACGGGTTCCGGCCGCTCGGCCGAGAGGGTGAGGATCTGCTCTTCCAAGCGCTCCTCGACCGAGTCCGGAAGCTTGTAGCCGGAATGGTCGAAGACCTTTATCCCATTGTCCTGGAAGGGGTTATGGGAAGCTGAGATCATCACGCCGGCAAGGAAGTGATTCGTCCGGGTCAAGTAGGCGACCCCAGGGGTCGTAATGACTCCGGCGAACCGCCCCCGCGCCCCCGCCGCAGCCAGCCCCCCGGCCAGATAGCCTGCCAGCGCCGGACCCGATTCCCGCGTGTCCACTCCCACGATGACCTCGGGCTCCGCGCTGGCAGCCGCCAGAAACCGGCCCAGCGCCGCGCCCACGCAGTACACCGTCACAGGATCCAGGGGGAACTCCCCTGCCACCCCCCGGATGCCATCGGTTCCAAAAAGTTTCCTGGCCATTCAACGGTCTCCCACCACCCGGCTCTTGGCTGTTTCCACTAGAACATCCACTTGGGGGGTGTCTTCAAACCGGACTTGCGGATCATCCAAAAAGACATTGACTCGAAAGACCTTTTCCCCGGTCACCCCCGCCAGGTCGATGAGGTCTGTCTCCGCCCAGGCCGCCCGCCGGACGTGGCTTTCAGGACCCACCACCCGGAGCTTGCCGGGCGAGATCTCCTGCCGCCGCATGAAGTACCCCCCGAAGCCGTCGTTGGCGAAGCGCGCCCGGACCGGAATCGTGGCCGTGATGCGCCGCTCGAAATACAACCGGATTTGAGAAGGCACCGCCCGCCGCAAAGTCAGCCCGCGCGGCAGCCGGACATTCTCCCGAGACAAAGTGAACGTCCGCTCCCCGGGCTGGCTCACGGAGTTAAGATTCAACACTACTGCCACCGAGGACAGGTGCCCCTGATCCAGCAACGAGGGCGGACCTTGGAGCTCCAGGGACACTCTTTCCGGGCGTTCCGAGCTGATCTCCAGATCCGCCGGGGCTCCGGTCAGCAGCAGCGGCGCCGAGACGCTGGCCTCATACAACGGCTCGCCTACGACCGCGTACCACAATACGACCGCGATCGCCAGCGAGAGCAGCTTCCAGCCGAGGTTGTGCAGCAACAGCCGCTTCATCGCTCTTGCTCCCCTCGCGCTGCCGGCAGCGAGTGCCGCCGGGCGAGTTCGGGCCTATAAGCGGGCCGGCGGCCAAAATGCCGCGCCATCCTTTCGTCGAGCCGCTGCAAGGTCACATTCTGCTCGATCTCCCCAAAAGCCGCCACGGAGATCTGACCCGTCTCTTCGGAGACTACAATCGCCAGACAGTCGCTCTCCTCCGAGATGCCGATCGCGGCCCGGTGCCGCGTGCCCAGCGTCCGGGCCAGGGTCGGGTTCATGCTGAGCGGCAGGAAGCAAGCCGCCGCCGCAATTTTGTCGTTTTGGACGATCACCGCCCCATCATGGAGCTGGCCGCCGGGCTGGAAAATGGACAACAACAGGTCCCGCGACAGGTGCGCATCCAGCTTGACGCCGCTCTCGATGAAGGTGCGCAGGCCCGTATCCCGCTCCAGAACGATCAGCGCCCCGGTCTTGCTTTGCGCCAGACGGCTCACGGCCAGCAGGATCTCGTCGGCGGACTCCAGGCGCTGGAGGCGGCCTCCAAAGCCGAGCCACCTCCGGCGGCCGATGCGCATCAGCGCACCCCGAATCTCGGATTGGAACAGCACGATCAGCGCGAAGGCGGTGTAGGGCACCACCGTCGCCAGGATCCCCCGCAGCAGCTCGAGGCCGGCCAAAATCGCTACGAAATACGCACCCAATAGCACCCCAACGCCGGCCAGCACCTGCACCGCCCGCCGCCCGCGGATCAGCATAATCAACTGGTAGATCAGCAGAGCCACCAGGAGGATATCCAGCACAGAGCTCAGGCTGAGCTTGGAAACCGCGGCTTGCAATGGCGGCAAACTTGGAAACATGAGCGCGTTGGGTCCTCAGCCCGAGTTTCTATCTTAACTCCCTTCCTGCAACCGGCATAGTCTCCAGCCCGTCTAACAAGTAGCAAAAAGCGGGCTGGGTTGCCCGGTGGATCACATCAAGCCAGGAGGGTTTCGGACATGAAAACGAGGTTCCTTCTGCCGCTGTTGATTTCGCTGCTGCTCGTCGCGTCTGCATCCGCGGTGGCCAATACCAAGGCCAAGGACCCCATGCGGGACCCGTCCGCCATCGGATCACGGGACGTGGCCAAAGGTCTGAATCTCTACTCGCTGGAAAAGGAGATCGAACTGGGCCGCCAACTGGCCCAAGAGGTCGAGAAAAACGCCAAGATTGTCGACGACCCGGTGGTATCCGAATACGTCAACCGCGTAGCGCAGAATATCGCCCGCCACTCGGACGTGAAGGTGCCGGTTACGGCCAAAGTCATCGATGACGACGAGGTCAACGCTTTCGCCCTTCCGGGCGGCTATCTGTTCGTCAACACCGGACTGATTCGCCGCGCCGGCAGCGAGGCGGAGCTGGCCGGCGTCATCGCTCACGAGCTGGCTCATGTGGCCGCCCGCCACGGCACTCGCCAGGCCTCCCGCGGCCAAGTGGCGAGCTGGGCCACCTTGCCGCTAATCTTCATGGGCGGCTGGGCGGGCTATGGCATCCAGCAGGCGGCGAACTTCGGCATCCCTCTGACTTTCCTGAAGTTCTCCCGGGATTTCGAGCGGGAAGCCGACCTGCTCGCGGTTCAGTACCTGTATGCCGCCGGATACGACCCCGTAGCCTACGTGGACTTCTTCGAAAAGATCCAGGCATTGGAGAAGACCCGGCCCGGTCTGCTCTCCGAGCTGATCCGCTCCCATCCTTCGACGGATGACCGGATCCGGGAGGCGCAGCGCAACATCCAGGAGATCCTGCCGCCCCGCCCGGACTACGTGGTCACGACCTCCGAGTTCGCCCAGGTCCATGAGCGGCTGGAGAAGCTCATGGCCATGCGCAAGCCGGCTGCGGGCGATCCCAACAAGCCCACCTTGCGCCGCTCGCCCGGCTCCGATAAGCCCGTCGAGTCTTCCGGCGGAAAGACCGAAGACTCCGACGAGCGGCCAACTTTGAAGCGGTCCAGCTAACTCCAGCCCGAGCTGGAATCACCGGGGGCTGCCCGCCAGGCAGCCCCCAAATCGCTTCCCGCCCGGCGTCGAAATCACGCTTTTGCGGCGAATGGCGGAATCATCCCCTGCCAGACGCCGCCAAGCGTGAGGGCCCTCCGCCTCCTCACACATCCCGCGGCCGCAAGTAAAACTCGATGGCCTCCTCGCGGCTGAGCCGCTGCGGCTCCTTTTGCGCCTCCGGGTGGGTGGCCCGGAAACGCTCCAGCAAGATGCTCTCCAGCTTCGCCACCACATCGGGATGCTTGGGGGCCAAGTTCCGGAACTCGCCCGGGTCGTTCTCCAAATCAAAGAGCCGGACATAACGCCCAGGCGTGGGGTTGTCGGTTTCGTAGCCGTCGTCCCGCTTGCGCTTGCCGGAACAGAAAATCAACTTCCACTTCGGCGTCCGCACGAACGCCTCCTCATTTTCGTGATACACGGAGAGGACGTATCCGGCAGGACGGCTGGGCCGGCGTCCTTCCAGGTATGGCCGCAGGCTCACACCGTGCGCGCCGGGCAGAGGTGGGGCACCCAACAGATCGAGCACCGTCGGAGCGATGTCCACGCTGGCCGTCAAATCCTCCACCACGCCGCGCCGGATCCGCCCCGGCCAGCGCAGGATCAGCGGAACCCGCAGCGCCGGCTCGTAACCGCAATGCTTCTCGAACCGCCCGTGGTGCCCCAAACAGTATCCGTTGTCTCCCCAATAGACAACCAGCGTGTCTTCCTCAAGCTTGTACTTTTTCAGCAGGTCCAAGACCCGTCCGATGTTCCGGTCCAGGAAGTGCGTGGAGGTGTAGTAGGCCGCCGCGATGCCGCGCTTCTCCTCCGGCGTCAGGTCGCGGAAGATCAGCGGGATCTGCCATGCATCCTCCGGTCCAACCGCCTCTACGGGAAACTGGCTGGGATCGAAACGGCCGCGGTCTTCGATCGGAAAATCAAACGGCGAATGCGGCTCCTGAAAGCTCACCCAGAGCGCGAAGGGCTTCGAGTGGTTTTGCTCGAGATACTCATCCACAAGGCGGACCACGAAGGTGGATTTCATCTCCTCGTCCCTGCGGTCCATGGGCAGCTTCTCGCTGTTCAGCCAGATGCGGGCGGGATCTTGGAACGGCCGCCACGCCGGGCGCGTGCGGACTCCTGGAGGCACGGGCTTGGGTTGAATGGCGGCGTTCCACGCCTTGTTGACCGCCGGCTCGGTCATCATCACCTCGAAGCCATACAAGCCCGGCGCGGGCGCGCGGTTGAAGTGCATTTTGTTGAAGACCGCCGTCTGATAACCGGCGGCCTTGAGCTGCTTGGCCAAAGTCGGTTTCTGAGGGTCGAGGGAAGTCGGCAGCCGCGTGACTCCAGCGGCGTACGGCATCAGCCCCGTCAACACCGATTGGCGCGATGGGGTGCACACCGGCGAGTTGCAGTAGTGTCTGGAGAAGCGGATCCCCTCGGAGGCCAAACGGTCCAGATTCGGGGTCTGGGCCAAGCGGTTGCCGTCGCACCCCATGACATAGGCGGCGTGGTCGTCTCCGATCAGGAAGAGAAAATTAGGCTTGCGGCGCGCCGCGCGCGTTTGCGCAACGGCCGCCCCGGCCATCATTCCGATGGCGCTGCGCCGTGTGATCGTACTCATTCTTTCTTCCTGCTCCGGGCGGAGGCCTCTTGCTCCGGCCAGAGGGGAAGCCGCTGAGGCGCCCCGGCCCGCAGCTGTCTGCTTATCGCCCCTGCTGCTTCACCAGCCGCGTGGCGAAGGAATACTGGCCCGGCGCGATCTCAAACAGCGCCCTGCCGTTTTCGTAGCCCACCGCCTTCACCCCCGGCGACTTGGCCGCGGGCCGGCCGCCTTCCGTCACCGCCTCGCTCGAAGCAGCAGGCACGTACACCGTAGCCGTGGTATTCGGCGGAGCGGACACGTCCAGGTGCAAAGTGTCGCCCTCGATCCTCCAGTTGCTCACAATCGGACCATGGATCGACTTGTACCGGGTGCGGGCGAACTTCAAATCTCCCACCACCGCCGGCTTGATGATGAAGCGCCGGAAACCGGGCGCCTTTTCATCCAGCCGGATCCCGCCGATGCCCTGGATGAACCACGAACCGACCGAAATCAACGTGTCGTGAATCCGCGATTGACCGCTCCAGCCCTCCCAGATCGTGGTCGCACCCTGTTCCAACATGTATCCCCAGCCGGGCCAGGTCGTCTTGGAGACCATCTCGTAGATCAGGTCGTTGCGATCCGCTTCCATCAGGTACTTGAGCAAGAAGTACGTCCCGTGCATGCCCGCGTTGATGTGTCCCTTGTCGTCCACCAGAATGGTCCGCTCCAGATTCTTCATCACCGCCGGGCGGTGTTCCGGCGGGACCACGCTGACCAGCAGCGGGAAGGCCAGGTAGGGCTGCTGCCCCGTGCCGTAGATCTGCCGCTTCGGATCGAAGAAACGGCGGTGAATGGCGCTTTTCACCGCCTCAGCGCGCGCTTGATACTTCGCCGCGTCTTCAGGACGGTTCAAGATCGTGGCGATGTTGCTAGCCAGTTGCAAGGTGTAGAGATAGTGCAGGTTGTTGATGAGCGTGGCAGCGACTTTATCTCTCGAGATATCCGGCTCTCCCGGACGCCGCGGCGTCACCCAATCGCCGAGATAGTTCCACTGCGGCATCCGGATGCCGAAGCTCACATAAAACTCCAGGATATTGTCCACGGTCTTCGAGTGAGCGAACTCCAGCCACTTCTGGATCATGTTGTAGTTGGTTTCGAGCACCTGCTTGTCGCCGTACTGCGTATAGACGTGCCACGGCAGAGTGACGCAGAAGCCGCTCCACATGGGCCCGCCGCCGCCCTGGTCCTGATAGTTCGGCGCCGTATAAGGCAAATCGCCCGTTCGAGGGTCTTGAGCCGCGCGCCAGTCCGCGGTCCACTTGTTGTACAGCGCCGCGGTGTCGAAGGTGTACATGCCGGTCTCGATCGATGTTCCCGCATCCCCGCCGTATCCCAGGCGCTCACGGTGCGGGCAGTCGACCACGTATCCGCCCAGCGTCAGACAACGGTACGTCCACGCCACCGTGCGGAAGATCCGGTTGAGCAGGTCATTGGACGATTCAAACTCGCCGGCCTGGTCGTAGCCCGTGTGAATCAGCCACGCCTTGACATCCGTTAGCGCCGGCGCCCGCTTCAAGCCGGTAATTCGCACAAAGCTAAAAGCGTGGTAGTTGAACCGGGAACAGAAGTTCAGCTCTTTGCCGGCCGTGATGATCTCGTCGCGCTGATTAAAAGTCTGGAACCGCTCTTTGGTTGGATTGGTGTCTCCGTACTCCAGCCGCACCATCGTGCCCGCGGGCAGATCGCCCGGAATGCGGATCTGAAACCAGCCGGTGTAGTTCTTCTCCATCTGCATCAGGTACACGCCCGGCGATTCCTCTTGCACCTTCACCGGCTTCACCGGGTCCAGCAAGCGGTTCGGTTGGACCATCTGCGCCGCCGTTTCCACCTGCGGCGCTCCAAACACTGCGGCTTGCTTCCATCCGGAGTCATCCAGGCTGGCCAGGTTCCAATTGGGCAATTCCAACCGGGCGTCATAACGCTCCCCGCCGTAATCTCCGAACGCCGTGCCGCGCCCCAGCGGCGTGAGCATGCTCTCCTTGACTTTCCAGGTATCGTCGGTCACCACGCTGACGGACTCGCCGCCCGGCATCTCCATCTCGACCTGAGCTCGGACGATCGGCCCGTCATGAATCACCCCCGGGTGACCCCGCACGTACCAGCCGCGGCCCAGCCAAAGCGCGATTACGTTCTTGCCGGGCACCATGTAGTTGGTGACGTCATGGGTGAGGTACAGATTCCGCTTGGAAAAATCGCTGACGGCAGGAACGAGCACATAGTCGTCCACTTTCTTGCCGTTGACATACAGCTCGTAATAGCCCTGGGCATTCACGTAGGCCGTGGCGCGCGCCGGCTTCTGCTTCAGCTCCACCGTCTTGCGCAGCCAGGGGAACGGCAGCGGCGCGCCGGGCTTGGCCCCTTCCGGGTGGGGCAAGCCGATCCAGCGCGCCTGCCAGTCGCTGGGGCGCAGCAGTCCCATGGACCAGCGCGCCGGAGCGCTCCACGGCGAGACGCGCCCGTTCTCATCCCACACCCGCACTTTCCACCAGGCGCGCATGCGGGAATTCAGCGGACGCCCCTGATAAGGGACCAGCACCGACTGGCTCGCATTGACCTTGCCGGAGTTCCACAAGTCCCCAATGTTCTTCTGAAGATTCTCGGGCGAGCTGGCCACCAGGATCTGGTAGGCGCTCTGCGTGCGACCGCGCGGGCCGGGCGCCAGCCGCCAGCTCAGCCTGGGCTGCTCGGTGTCGATGCCCAGCGGATTGACCAGGTACTCGCAGGTCAAATCCTGCACCGTGATGGAGGAGGTCTGGCCGGAAAGGGAAATTCCAGCGATCGCCGCAGCGGCGGCCGCAACGGCAAGCCATAGAGCGAATCGTCTGTTCATCATGCTCTCTCCACTGACTTAGGAAGGAAACACACTGCACCGTTATCTTTGAAACAGGCGCGGCGCAAAATCATGCAGGCTGCGGCGCCACGTCTGCCACTCATGGGAAGTGCCGGGCGACTCAAACCAGACCGCTTTGATCCCGGCTTTGTTCATCGCTTCCACGGATTCTTTGACGGCGGTCATCCGCGCCGCTTCCGCCGAGCCGGCGCCGAACCACAGCACGCGAACCCTTTTATTGAAAGCCGCGGGATCTCGAAACACGCCGTTGTAAGACGTGTTCAAGTCAAAGTTGCGGATGCCGCCTCCGCTGAACGCCCCAATGTAGGCGAACTTGTCCAGATTCGACAGCCCGATCTGAAGGGCTTGTCCGGCCCCCATGGAGAGCCCGGCGATGGCCCGGTTCATGCGGTCTGGCAAGGTCCGAAACGCCCCGTCGATGTACGGGATCAGATCCTGGATGACAACCTCGGCGAAGGCTTCATTGCGGCGTCCGCCGGCGCCCGGGGCCGCGCCCGGCTTGGAAGCGACCATGCCGTTCTCGAGCACGACGATCATCGGCCGCGCTTTCTTGGCCGCGATCAGGTTATCCAAGATGAAGTTCACCCGCCCCTGCTCGGCCCAGCTCCGTTCGCTTTCGCCGGAGCCATGCTGAAGATAGAGCACCGGGTAGCGCCCCTTGGGATTCGCGTCGTAGTCCGGCGGGGTGTAGACGATGATGTGCCGCCAGCTCTGCGTGGTTTTGGAATAATACCACCTCGAGCGCAGGTCCCCGTGAGGAACGTCCTTGACCTGGTAAAAGTCTCCTTGCGGATCCGGAATATCGATCCCGCTGCACTCCTTATTCCAGCCGAAAAAGGTATACGTATTGGGATCGTTGACCGCCAGCCCGTCCACGCTGAACCAGTAGTAATGAAAACCTGGAACCGCGGGCGGAGTGGTCACCGTCCAGAATCCTTTCTCGTCCTTGGTCATTTCGAAGGGCCCGGAGCCCAGGCCGTTGTCGTTGCCTCCCGGCACAAGCTGGACCTTCTGCGCGTTGGGCGCCTGGAGTCGAAACGTCACCCGCAGATCGGAATGCACGCGCGGGTACTCCGCACCGGGGAGATTCGTCCAGACAGGTTGAGAGACCGCTGGCGGTTGAGCTGAAAGCGGGCCGGCAGCCAGCAAACTGCCGAGCACGAATAGCGGTAGAAGAAGGCGCATATCTTTACACCATCGAGAATCGAGCATTATCATCCCTTACATCTTGCATTCGTCCGCTTTGGAAGTCAAAGCCGATCGCCGCGTTTGTCCAGCCGGTGGGACGCAAACTGGCTTGCCTCAACTACGCTCGAGCTACCGCAAGTGCCGGTCGGCGAAGTTGAGATACTGCTCCCAGTCGTAGGCCGTGATGTCGTGCTTGCCGGTGCGCAGGTGATAGCCCACATCGGTTTGAATAGGCGTGTCCGGCGGGGGCATCTGGTCCGTTCCGAGGTCGCGCTTGCCGAGCAGGCGGTAGACGGGTCCGGCGGCCACCAGCGAGAGAAACTCCCCTCGCGGATCGGCCCAGAGGTCCTCACTGGCGCTTGCCACATACAGCGGCCGCGGAGCGATCAGCGCCAGCAGCATATGCTGGTCTACCGGCAGCGCATCCGCCCGGTCGTTGTACTTCTTGTAGTTGCCGCAGAACCAGTGCGGGAAGCGTGTGTTGAGGTCGCGGATCGTTTCGCCGAAGATGCGACGGCTGAGCGCCGCCCCGCCTTCACCGGAATCATTGGAGATCACCATGGCGAAGCGCTCGTCTTGTGCGCCGGCCCACAGCGCGGTCTTGCCCAACCTGGAATGTCCCAGCACAGCCACGCGGCGCCCATCGACTGCCGGATCGGTCTGCAAGTAGTCCATGGCCCGGCTCAGCGCCCAGGCCCAGGCGCCGATAGCGCCCCACTCGTCGGGCGCAGGCGAGGTCTGCCCCGGCTTGAAGAAGAGGGGCCGGATGCCGTATGGAATTCCGCCATCGAAATCCGGCTCGATGTCGAAATAATGCGCCGTGGCGACGCCGTAACCCCGTTCGAGGATCCGCTCCAGAGGCCACCGGCTGGCCGTGCTGCCGCGCGTGGATTCCGGGGCGGGCAATTTCTGCTTGTCCTTCCAGAGGAAACCCAGCCGGATGCCCGGATCGGTAGAGATGGTGTGGTTGCCGTTGAAGTTCAGCCCCAGAAACACTGGGACCCTGCCCTTGGCCGCGGCGGGCAGATACATTAATAAGTTCATGCGCGGCCCGTCCGGCTTGCCCGAGAACTGGATCCACACCTCTTTTCGCAGGGCCTTGCCGTTCAGCGCCTTCGGGTCCGTGGACGCCACCTGCCAGGAGACCTGCTTGGCCCCGTCCGGGCTGCGCCCGTAGACGTGGGTACGGAACAGCTCAAGGATCTCCGGCCGCCGCACGTTGCGCCAAGTGGCCGCGTCCCGCACGGGCTTACCGCTACTGAGCACGAGCGGGTCCGGCAGCTTGTAGGGCGGGACCTTCGATTCGTCGTAGTTGGTCGCCGGGTTTTGGGAATTTCCGTTGCTAACCATCAAGAGTATGCTCACACAAAGCGCAATCCGCTTCATATCGGGCTCCCTGGTCCAGAGCTATTCTACACCTTGCGCCCGCCCGCGCCCGCCCCCGTGGAGCATGCCGATGCCCCTGCGTGGAGCAAGCCGCGAGGCTTGCCATGCCGGCACTTCTTGTGGAGCAAGCCGCCAAGCTTGCCATGCCGGCACTTCCTGTGGAGCAAGCCGCCAGGCTTGCCATGCCGGCGGTCACGCCGGCAGAGCAACACAATCCCGAGCGATACGGGAGCTTCAAACGCCAACCGCCGCCAAGACTGGCGGCGTGGCACGCAGGACTGCGCGCTCCACCTCAACCCGCCGCCGCAACGTGGAGCAAGCCGCCAGGCTTGCCATGCCGGCGG